>Ga0123342_1000346_pt1 | contig 70433 bp, 59 predicted proteins | sample Turbeawhitnodule_FD_89960 | JGI IMG/M metagenome (GOLD analysis project Ga0123342, IMG submission 89960) | Root nodule microbial communities of legume samples collected from Mexico - Turtle bean Mexico white nodule | ecosystem: Host-associated > Plants > Roots > Nodule | place: Mexico: Nepantla... | reverse complement strand
TAATAGTTTTTTTTTTATTATTTTTTTTTAGTTATAAATATTTATAATTATATATATATATAAATAATAATATAAATATATATAACATATCATGTCAATTCTATCAACATTGCATGAATGAAACAAATTCTTTCTATGAATCATTAAAAGAATTATTAAATAAAAACAAATTTTAAAAACAAAAAATTAATTATAAAATTAAATATTTCTCATAAATTAATTTCTAAATTTTATTATAAAAACTATTTCATATATGAATAATAGTATCTAATTTACACTAAAAAAATCATCAAATAGAAATCAATTTTAGAAACAAAAAATAATTAGTTGTTATAGTGTCTAAATTAGAGACTATTTTATAGACTATTTTTTTTATTTCTAAATTAGTTTCTATTATTGTTAAATAGTTTTTAAATTGATATCTAATTAGCTATCAAATTTATAATTTAAATAATTGATAGTTAAAACCTTAGTACCTAATTAGATGTTAATTTAAAAAGGATTTAATAATAATAGAAACTAATTTAGAAATATTTTTTTTTAATTTCTAAAATGGTCTCTAATTTAGTCAATATATATAATAATTAATTATTTTTTACTCTAAAATTGATTTTTATTTAATAATTTTCTTGTAGTATTAATTAATATAATGATTAATTGTTTTTTTTTATTTAATAAGTTTCTTACCGCGTGTTGTATATGTTTTATAAAATTAGTTTAACTTTTATTTATTTTTTTCTATTACATTCATTTAACAACTCTAACTAAAAAATAAATTATTTAATTAAAATATAAATTAAATTATAAAATATAGTATTAATATAATTATTTGTTAAATGAAAGTATAAATTTATCTACCATCACTCATTTGTAATTTGTACCAGTATAAGACAACTTTAAATAATTTACAATAAATTTAAATACATTAAAAATATTATTTTAAAAAATTAAACATAAATATATTTAGGACTATAGTTTATTCGGGTCATTATTTTTAAGTTCATTATCGTCCAGTATTTTTAAGGTTTTTAATAGTACATTAACAACATATTTGTTAGATCTTTAATTTTTTATTATATTTTATCAACCTCATGAAATAGATTAAATTGTTAATACCTTTCAAAAGAAAAATCCAATTGAATTTTTTTTAAACAATATAATATTAAAATAGACAGATATATACAGAAACCTATATTTAGTTACTAAATAGTTTTGGGTTTCTATCTTGGTATTTCTGTTTGAAAACTAAAATAAAAATATTTGTTTGAGAAACCATTTAAAAAAAAGGAAAATTAGTTGTAACGGTATGCTATTTGTATAAATATTACCTTTAACAATTATACATTCAAAATACATCATTTTACAATCTTTAAATTAATTTTCATTTCCTCACATTGACGCACATTTCAATAAAAAATCAACTTTTTTTATTATAATATTTAATAATTAATTAGATATCTTTAAGAAAAAAAAACTAAGAAATTGATTAATTAATTCAAATATATATATATATATATATATATATATATATATATATATTCTTTGTTTGCATGAGAGATACATAGAACACTCTCAGGAAGAATCAACAAAACAGGGTGTGGTGTGTTGTTGGGGACTTTAATTTAATTAGAAGGAATGAGGAAAGAAAAAGTGCAATTTCAGTTTCAGATTATAGTAGAGAGATTAGAGGGTTTAATGGTTTCATCGAAAATGCATAGTTGTTGGATATTTCGATGGTTGGAAGAAAGTTCATGTGGTACAAGCCAAATGGGACGGTTAAGAGCAGAATTGACAGGATTCTTGTTTTCAGGGAATAGCTGGATGTATGGCCAAATAGTAAACAACTAGTTCTCAGCAAATCGATCTCTGACCATTGTGCTCTAGTGCTCAAAACTGCGTCGGTGGATTGGGGGTCGAAACCTTTCAGAAGTCTGAACGTGTGGCAAAGTGACGGAAGGTTGTTAGATTTTGTTCAGAGTAAATGGCAGAGTTATGAAGTGTTGGGCGGAGGGATGTTTGTACTAAAAGAAAATTGAAAAAGTTAAATCTAGATTTGAACAAGTGGAATAGAGAGGTTTTCGGGAACGTCAATCAAGAAAGGGATGAATTACAAAATAAAATTTTAAGAGTTGGATACAAGAGACGATGAAAGCGTATTAGATGAGTTTGGGCGGGAGGAGAGAAGACTCTTGTTGGCTGAACAAAGTCGGAACTTATTCAAACAAGAAGCGGCCGTGCAACAAAAAGCAAGGAAAAATGGTTGAAACAAGGTGACTTAACATAAGATTTTTCCATTCATCTGTGAAGTGGAGGAGAATGAGAAACGGGATAAACGGGGTAGAAGTGAATGGTCAGTGGTGTGAAGAGAAAGAGGTGGTAAAGGCCAAGGTCAAAAAGTTTTTCGAAGCTAGATTTGTCGGGGAGTCTAAGCCAGTGATTAGGCTGGACAATGTTCAGTTCACCTCGTTATCAAACGAAGATAATGTGTCACTCATTGAAGCAGTGTCTGAAGAGGAAATTAAGAACGTTGTTTGGAGTTGTGATAGTTCAAAGAGCCCTAGTCCAGACGGATTCAACTTCGATTTTATTAAGTTGTTGGGGCTGTCTTAAGGAAGATTTTGTCTCGACGGTAAAAGATTTTATGGTCAATGGTAAGTGGGCTAGGGGATCAAATGCTTTGTTCATCTGTTTGATTCCTAAGACAGATAATCGCAACAACTTAACAATTATAGACTGATTTCGCTGGTAGGGTGTGTGTATAAAATGGTTTTGAAGATTTTGGCTATCAGGTTGAAAAAAATGATTAGTAAAGTCATTGATGTTAGGCAATCCGCTTTTCTTGAAGGAAGGGGGCTATTGGATAGTATTCTGGTAGCCAATGAAGTTTTAGAAGAGATAAAGAGGAAGAAGAAAAGTTGTATGTTTTTCAAGGTGGATTATGAGAAGGCTTACGACTCTGTGAGGTGGGATTTTATTTATTATATGCTAGGCAGACTCGATTTTTGTGAAAAGTGGATTTCCTAGATTAAAGCTTGCTTGGAATCTGCGTCGATGTCAATTCTCGTAAATGGGAATCCTACTAAAGAATTTATTCCAAAGAAGGGGTTGAGGCAAGGCGACCCTTTAGCTTCGTTCTTGTTTCTCATAGCGGTTGAAGGGCTAGTCGGGGTATCTAGGACCGCAGTTGAGAAAGACTTGGTTGAGAGCCTGGAGATTGGGGAGAAGTTGGTAAAGGTAAATATGCTTTAGTATGCTGATGACACTTTGTTTTTTGTAAGGCAAATATCAAAAGTGTCTTTAACATAAATGTTATGTTGAATTGTTTTGAATTGGCATTTGATCTTAATGTGAATTTCTTCAAGAGCAGACTTGGTGGGGTTGGGGTGGTTCAGACGAAGATTATACACTTTGCGACAATTCTAAATTGCAAGGTGATGAGAACTCCTTTTAAGTATTTGGGGATGCTAGTAGGGGGGTGTCATAAAAGGGGTGACTTTTGGGATGAAGTGGTAAACAAAGTAAAGAGAAGGCTAGACAGGTGGAAAGGTAGATGTATCTCGATGGCGGGGAGGATATGCTTAATTAAGTATGTTCTATCGTCGATACCTTTGTTCTATCTTTAACTATTCAAACTATCGTCTATCATTTTGAAGAAGATCGTGAGTCTGCAGAGGAATTTTTTTGTGGAAATGGGGGTCAAAAGGAAGGAAGATTGCATGGGTTGCCTGGGATAAAGTATGTAAATCCAGGGAAGAAGAAGGGCTCAACATTATTAATGTCAGACAATTTAATTTGGCTTTGTTGAGAAAGTGGATTTGGCGTCTAAAAATGGAAACGGGGGGTTGTGGAGGGAGGTCATGGAATCAAAGTATGGAGGATGGAGATGACTGAAGGAGCAACAAACTAATAATGGTAAGGTCTCACTGTGGTGGAGAAATTTAATGAAGGTCTGAAGGTCCGAGGTATGGGGAGGGAAGTTCGAAGATCGTTTAAATTGGGAGGTTGGAAACGGGAGAGATGTTCTGTTTTGGTAAGATATTTGGGTAGATTCAGAAGACTTGATAAGCAAGTTTCCATGGTTATTTCCTTTGCCCGTTTTTAAGGAGGAAAATTTATGTGATTGTGGAACAAGGGTGAACGGGACCTTGAGAGTGGAACTTAAGGTGGAGAAGGGGCCTTTTCACTTGGGAGGAGAAGCAAGAATGTCAACTCTTAGAGATGATTTCCAACAAGAGGCTCGAGATGGAAACAGTGGATAGATGGGTTTGGAAGGATAGTGAGTCAGCAGAGTTTTCAGTTAAGTTTGCTTATGGTTTTCTAAGAGGAGAAGGAAATGAGGAAGACTTGAGAAGGTACAAGTTCTTCTGGAGTATTAAGACAATTCCTTCAACTCACATCATAACTTGGAGAGTGACTGAAAACAAGGTTGCTTGTAGGGTAAATCTAGAGAGAAGAGGTATAGGGGTCGAGAGCAATCTGTGTTGTTTGTGCAAGATGTCAGAGGAGTCAACAAATCATTTGTTCTTCAGTTGCAGAGTTGCTTGGATAATTTGGAACCTATGTTACGATTGGTTAGGTGTGAACTTGGTTGACTCTATGGATGTTGGGTCTCATTTTGAACTGTTTAAGATTCTGGACGCATCTATTTCAGTTAATCTCATCATGGGTAACGTATAGATCGCGTTGGTTAGCGAGATTTGGAGACATATGAATAATTGTTTATTTAAAGGTGAAGTGGTTGATCATATTGAAGTTTTCTCCTTGGCACAGGTTAATGTTTGGTCCTGGATCTCATCAAAGATACCGTCAGCTGATTTCTTATTCTCTGACTGGTGTCTAAAATCTTTGGTATGTATACAGTCGATTTAATATTTTTATAAAGGTTGCTCATTTCTATTTTTTTTTCTTTAATTGATAGAGCTGGGTAGATAGTACGAAGTAATACTATTGATTCATAACGATGACTTTAAAAAAATTAAGAATTAAAGCTTTGATTCTAATTTTGTTTTGTAGGATATTTTTTATTTGTTAATTAGATTCATTTAAGGTTCATTTAATTGTGTTTTTTATGGTTAAGGAAAGGTAATGCTTAAGATTTGGAAAGTTTTTTGTGACAGGATTGAAATTAAAATTTATTTATTTTACTATATAAACATCATTTTTAAAACATATCATCATAATAAGATTAATTTAGATCAAATTCAAATATTAAACTTCATTTCTGAAAATGAATCATGTCTGTGATTCAATACAAGATAAAATGTGATACACTTTCACTAATTACTGCATTTTATTTCAAAAACTATATACTGTGTAAAAAATTTAATTTGTTGTAAAATCTTGGAAGCCTAGTTATTTAGTTTTGAATTATTAGAGTATATATAAAAGTATTAATATTTTGAATTAATTATAATAAGAAAAATACACACTATATAGGGATATTAAAATTTATTTTTATAAGTGTAAACCTATAACCAATTTTGATTATAATTAGTTTTCAAAAATATTATTTAAAATGAATGTAAAAAGAGAATACAAATATATTTTTTTATCAATAAAATAAATAAATAAACATAAAGAGTATTTAAAATATTACCACTTATATATAAAAATATCAAAATTGTACATAAATAAAAATACAAAAATTAAAACATAATTGATTTATAGTGTAGTCTCAATTAATTGTTTTTTTTGTCAATAAATAATAAATAAATATATGATATTTGAGGGGTGTTCTAATCCTATTACAAAGAGAGGGTCCAACAACCAAACCTACAAGATTCAAGAGAATTAGATACTTAAGTATCTCAAAACCAACATCATGAGAAAACTAAGAATTTTTATTTCAAATATAGTTAACTACTTTTATTTATATATATATATATATATCATAGTAAAAAAAACACAAACTACAAAAAATATGTATATAATATCAATCATATAAAGTCCACTAAAATGTTTAAACTCCTCAACCATCTGAAACACAATTTCTACTTAGCCAATTCATAAAAATAATGTCCAAATCCAATTTTACGAGATTGAATTGCATAATTTTACAAAGATGACTGCAACATCAACATCTTGCACTGAATCTCAATTATTTGTAATAATATGTTTCATTGACAATTTTTTTTCTGGAATTAAAAACATATATATATATAACATGTATTTTCTGTAATAGAATTGAGGTATTTCCTAAAATATCACTAATTTATTCGTTGCAGAGGTAGATCATTTGAGTTGAATAAGGTAAAATAAATATAAGAGCATGTTTAAGGTTTATAAATCAATTTGGTAATTTTGAAAACTATATTGATTTGGACAGAGCCTACTGGAGGATTTTTTAAGCAGCATGGATAAGCAGAAGAGTTTATAAATTCTTCCAGCAGAGTAAATGGATACATTGTTATATAATGTCTTCATCACATTTCTTGATGTTTCTTGATGCTGTCTGATTATCTTAGGATATTTAAGTAGGTTGTTCCTTTATATTTTTGTTTAGATATTTTGAGGAAGGAAATATTCATAAATTATATATTGGATTGAAGTATTCCTCAAAAAGTCCAGTACGAAATTTCTCATATAACAAAAATATTTTCCTTGAATTTAATAATATTGTTTCTCAAAAATCACAACCAATAACATGTATAAGATGAAATAAAAGAAAAATACAAGTAAAACACACTAGGTAAATACTTATATTCCTATAAAGATTTACCTAATTTATTAAGGAAAGAGTATAAAAGAAAATCCATGCAAACATCATAGGACAACGCAAGAATTTACATTCTCATCACTAAACATGGTGTCATCAAATGCATCCCCAAAGACATTAGAAGATTCAAATGTTCTAGTGGGTTGAATTTCTTCTACATTGTGAGACTCAGCTACCTCTTCTTCCCTCTCAGCCTCAGCCTCAGCCTCAGCCTCCTTCTCAGCCTGCACTGATCTCTTCGCCTCTTTCCCGCATGCACACCCCATTTTTATCTTCTTCTTCTCACTCTGATATATATTTTTCTGTATAAATAATCACACTTTCATTTAGTAAAATAATAATTACTTACAAAAACCTCTAATATATATAATACACTTTATCTAAATAACACTTAAAAAAAAATGAAATTGAAGAACAATAAATAACACACTTAGTATGTTCTGATCGATGCAGCTGATCACTCGGTTTGACAGAAAGTGAATTAACAAAAACAAACTCAGAACACAGCCAATTAAATAGACAAATGTTTAGCAGTTTATATTTATTGACAATCTGACAAAAAAAAATATTATTATTATACGATATAATGTACCTAATTACCGTATTAATAAGGATATATATAAATAATTTTTCTTGTATAAAAAAGGAAGATTAATTCACTATCATATTTTATTTACTAAAATATACTATGAATATATATACTATAATTAAAATTCATTTGTGTACAACTAATATAAAGAAATAAAGCAATTATTTTTATAAATTATACATTTGATTTCTATTAGAAATTTTCATATTTTGTGTATTTTTTAATGTATATCTTCTTAAAAAAATTGTATAAAATGAATTTTGAAAATTTTACAAAATGTATTTAGAAAAATTATAAAATATATGAAAATGGTAGTAATGAATAATATAAAGGTAAAAAATCGTATTTTAAATGATTGAATAAAACAAGTAATTAAAAAATTGCTTCAGATGTAGTATTAATTTTTATTTATTGACAAACTTGTATAATAATTTTCAAAAAATATGGATGACAAACCAGATCAATTTTACCAACACCGCAGGGAATGAAACAAATATTCTTGTATTAATGTTATATATACAATATTGTTGCCTGAAAGAATTAACAATATAATCTTTTCCAGTTAACTTTTTTTAATAGAATAAAATTATATTATTCTTATTATATCATTTTATGTGAGATAAAAATAATAAATAATTTAAATTTATAATAATGATATTGTGCTCCTCTTTAGTTCTCACCAGATTATATGAATATTATGACAAACCAACAAAATTGTTCTCATTTATAAAAATCATAATTACCAAGATTCATTATTTACAACAACCATGATTTCAGATATAAATAGACTTTTTTTACTTTTAGGGTTTTACATGAAAAAATATTTTAAACTGATTGTTATGATGATTTAATATATTTATTATCTACATTCCAATTTAAAACTCCCTTTAAAATTGTGTTGGATTTATTAAATAAATAATAATAATTTCATTTGTTAAATATCTAGAAAAATATAAGATAAAAAATAAACATGAAAAAAATAATACATGTAATTGTTCAACTAATATAAAACCTTTTAAAAAAATATAATCAAAATCTAATTCATCTCGATATTTAAATCATTATGTTAACCAATCATTGGTCACATTATTAAATCACTAATTAAACTAAGAATGTCAAAAGAATAGTAAGGTAGAACCCTTCCAACGTTGTATTTTCTTTATCAAACAACAATCATGAGAAATCAAAGAAGATCTTACATATGGTTCAACTTAAATTTTAGACGGTGGTTGAAATGTAAATTAAGAACTTTTTCTTTCTCTTTCTAATTGGTCCATCTATTCAATTTTATATTTAAAATCTCTTGAAATTTTTTTTTGCTTTTATGGATGTATGATCCTTTTGCTTCCTATCTGACTTTAAAGTATTTTTCTTTAAGCTATAAATTATTTAACTAATCGGGAAAAGTTTATTGTTAGTAATGTAGGGTACATTAGGATGGAAACCGTCTAGCCTCACACAACCATATAATAAGGAGGATGAAGACCTAAAGGTTGTTTATTGATTTAATTGTAAATATGGGTCTAATTGGGCTTTTGTTTATTTTTGTAGACTCAATCAAGAGGACAACTCTAGGGTAAAGAAATGTACAAACATATCCAAGAAGCCCTCTAAGTCATCAAAACATAGCTTTGGTCAGAAGAACACAAGAAGATTGAGTTTATGTTGACTAGTCAACATTATTTTTGGGCCAAGCTTTAACTTAAATAAATTGTATAAAGTTATTTAGGATTTTATGAGTCATGTATTGGGCCTAGTAGCATAAAATAATTGGACCAAATATTTGGGCCAAGTAGTATAGGTTTTTAGGCTTGTATTTGGGTAAATATGACTAGTTAAGGTAACAATTGGGCTTCTTTGAGCCCAATGTAACCCTAAAACGTTTAAGGCATATTGGAGAACGAAAATACCTTGGCATGGAGCACATGGATGTCCACATGGCAACATAGGAGTGAAGAGGATTTAACATGGAAGATGTGAGCTAAACATAGAAAGCATGACTCCACATGGCACCTTCTCATTGGAGAGTTTTATTTTGAATTTTAAACTTTTGGCTCCAAAATGTTCAACCCTCTCTCCTATATATTGAGGTGTTTGGCTCTCATTTTGTAAGATTGATCAATGAGTGAATTGCTGCCAAATTTGTGCCAATTACACTCTTATCTCCTACCCTCCCTAGGATAGACGTTTGATCTTCAATTTTCCACTAGACCAAGTGATTAGGCCTCACCTATCACTCTCCATACCTATCCTTCACCTTCAAGGAATCCACAAGCTCTAAGTAAGCTCCTTGTCCGCTACAATCCATGAAGCTTTCGCACCTCTCCACCAAGAAAACCAATCAGATTGAAGGCACTCTTCCATCACATTACATGGTTAGAAATGCGTGATCTGGTAGTCCGAACTGAAGTGCAAGATAACAGGGATTAATTCACGTAGTCAGAATAATTGTTGTGGAGTTTTCTGCTACAGATGTTGGTGCTATAATTATCTTTGCAAAATTGTGCATTTCAATCTCGTGAGCAAATTTGGACTTGGACATTATTCTTATGGATAAACTAAGTGGAAATTGTATTTCAAAAGAGGTTTTTTTTAAAAAGTTAACATATTAGTAGTCTTAATATGATTGAATATTGTATACATATCTTTTGTAGTTTGTGCTTTTTGCATTTTGAAATATGTATTGTATAAGGTTGTGGGACAGTATATCTGAAATAAGATTTCTTAGTAACTTATTTTTTATGTAGTTAATTAGTTGAGTAGGGTTTTAGAGGAACTTTTTTTATGATGTTGGTTTTGGGACACAAAAGTATATAGTTCTCTTGAGTCTTGTAGTTAGATTGTAGGTCCTCTTTGTTGACATTCTCTTTGTAATAAGGTTGGAACACATCTTAGATGTTTCATATTTATTTATTATTTACCGATAAAAAATACATTGTATTTTGACATCACGAATTTTAATCATTGCAAAAATGTGCAAGTATAAAATATTGATTTGTATCAAATTTTATTTTCATATTTTTTTAATAATCAAGTCACTCTAACAAAATTATTGGTAAAAAATATTAACAATAATATTTGTTTCAAATTTAACTTTATAGATTTATTTATTTTATTTAAATTTATAAAATTAAATTATTTGTAAAGTCATGCCACTTGTGATATATTTGTTCCTTAGTCCAATTCCTTCTTCTTTATCTTAGTGTTTAAAAAAAATTACATGCAAATTTCTTTATTCTACATCTTTTTAGCTTTTTCATTCTCTCTTTTTTATTCTAAATCTCCATTATTGCAACCAAGTTTTCCCTTTTCTTTTATCTTGCTTTCTCTAAATTCAGCTTTCACTTTTCGAGAGTCTTTGATATGAGAAGAGGAACTGGATAAATGGCACAATAGATAAACTACACCTAACGTGGAGGCCCATGTGATAGCTTCGTGTGTTTGGACTTATTTCTGTTTCAGATTCCTCGTCAACTACCATTCTCTCCTGTTAGGTGTTACAACAAGCATGTGAAGCTTCGTCACTATTATTTATGGATTGAAATTCAAGTAGTTTCAACGATTCTTTTGTTACGATGAGCGATCTATTTAGTCAGTTAAAGAAGAGACATTTGAATAAAATTTTAAAAGGAACTTCATTATAATAATATACCATGATGCCATTTTAAAACTATTCTATTTAAAAAACAATTATTTTATTAATAAAAAATTATTTTACTATCAATATATAATTATGTAAGTTCGTAATTAATATTTGTTATTTTTTTGAAAATATTTTCTTTACAACTAAAACAGGAATTTAGTTCATGAAATTGACATCATTGGTCCGATTAATCTTCAACCTTAAGAAAAGATAAATATCGTCGTTGACTTTAATAATTACTGTCAATTTATTCTTGAATTTGGAAACTATCACTTACTTTAATGTTCCCTTTTAACAACTATCAGTCAAGTCAATTTGATCTTGCCCAATTTAGATTCTAACATGAGGAATCAAATTTGTAAAGTTAAGGATAAGATTAACCAATGATGTCAATTTCAGTAATTAATTCTGTATTAATTTTTTTTTTCACCGACAACTACAGTGTATCTTTCACTTAATAATAAATATGTTAGTTATTATCTTGTAAGTTGCTTTCTATTTCTAGGCATATTCACTCAAATTAATTGCCATTAATTTTGTTTTTCCAGGAACTACTCATAGCATTGAGGCTTGTGTCAAATGAAGAAGAATGTATTAAAGTTGAAAAGTGTCTTCTTTGGTCGGACAAACTATACCTTGTAAATTGGTTAGCATGTGTATGTTTTTTGTACAAGTTTGTTTGTACACTACTTCAATACCCATTGGCGGTATAAACAAGTTTGTTTTTGTAAACTTATGTTTTTTAATTTTCAATTACGTATAAACTTTTGAACATTATTATATGTGCTTTAATTTTCAATGAGATGAATGAATGATTATAGCTTTATATATTATTTTATTTTATTATGAAAATATATTATCTTTAGGTTAATTGTATAAAACAGATTATAAAAAAGTGGTGGTTAAATTTTATTTATTCAGAATTAAAATTACGTCAGTTAAAAACGCCACTACTTACATATATTATGGTGTCATAATCTTCTTCAATGAATGTAAATTGCAACAGTTATAACTGTCACTACTTACATATAAAAACCGTCATTAATTACATTATGTTTAAAGTGGCAGGTATTGTGGCGGGTAACATAAAACCATCACATTAAACTTTGTGGCGACCAGTTCTATGGCGGTTTGGGAAACCGCCACAAGCGTATATTGTGGCTGTTATAAACGCCACATTATACGAAAAAACCGCCACAATATACACTTTTTTTTGTAGTGATATGCGTGTGCATATAAATATTAAATTGTGTGTAATATCAATTTAGTATGATACGAGTAGTTTATAATTGGTCTAGTCACATAGAGGATGGTGTGTTGACATCCTTTGTATTTGTGAGTATTAAATAAAGGAAACTATGATATGACAAAGATTCATTTGCTTCACTTATAGTCTAAGTCACATAGAGTAAGACATCAAGTGGTAAGAAATTGAGAGAAAATTATTTACAAGTTTGTGACCCACTGTAGTAACAAATGTTGTTAGCATGATTCATTTAATGGTAGATATATCAATCACATAATAACAAGTAGTAAGTAATTGTCATTCTTCCAAAAGGACTTACACAATACACGATAATAATTGCAATTGACAACTAATTTAGAGAAAAATAATATTTCCATGTCAAGTGTTGATGTTTGGGGAATTAAAATTGTTTAAAAACAAATGAAACTGTTTTTGAGATTGTATCAAACACTTAGAAGGAGAGAAAAAAATAATAAGTGATATGGTTGATTATCAAGCTATGGGTGATGAAATCACAACAAACATTAAGCATGAAAACAAAATAGTGACATTGAATAAGAAGACAAGACATGTATGTTAGTTCCTTTTGGGCTTTCATGACATTAGGCTTGATTCAATGAATGTTTAACATTTCATTTACACTTTCATGTATTTCAATCTTTCTTCCTTAAACCAAGTGTTTCCTGCTCATTTGTTAAACAAATAATGATGAAAATTAGTAGTACAATTAGATGAGAGTAACCAACATCTAATTACTTAAAAAAATGGTCAAAAGAAAAACTATGTAAATTAAAAGCTAAAAGAAATTTGTAAAATGACTAAATATAATGAAAAATCACAAATCCAAAACCTCCATAAGATTTTATTGAATTGGTTTTAATTAAATTTAACTAAGGTAAACATAGGAATAAATTTAAATTATTTGGTTTTGATTACTTGATTGATCAGTTTGATTTAAACATATAAACAACAACCTACTAAAAACTAAATAATGTATTGAATTTTGCACATGGAATGATCCTCCCTCTCCTTGTTGACTCATTCCTTATCATGGATAACTATTTATATCCTCTTGCCTTTTCTTTTCATTAATTAAAAAGTAGTCTATTATAAATTTAAATGAATTTAATTATATATATGACCTAAATAACATTTTAAACCTTCTTAAATTTATAAATTTTGCATAAAATTTTCAATACTTTTTATTTTATTTTGGTCTTAATAAGATTTATATTTCTATTTTATTGATACAAATATATAGAAAACATGACTAAGTAGAACTGAAACATATTTTTTTTTTTGCTTTTTGATAAAACTTTTCTTTTGTGAGACATGTATTTTTTATTGCTTTTGGTATTTTATAAACTTTTTTGTTTTGATTTGATCTACTAATTTTTTGATGTTTTTTAACTAATGAAATATGCACTAAATGACCATATGAATTAAATAGGATGAAATATATATTAGATTTAATTTGGTTTAGAAATAATTATTATGATAAAAACAATGTCATTTTATCTTTTATTAAAAATTAGATATCATATTTTTTATAATTTTCCTTATTCAACAGTGAAAAAAAGATATTGACAAGTATAGAATTTGTCATACAGTTCTTCATTTTCTTTTTTGTCAATTTTTTTGCCATTTCCATAAAAAAAATTGGATTGGATTATCATGCCAAAGTGAATATATTTTAAAAAGGAAGATAATTTTGTTAGAACCATTTTGAAGATGTCGAAATTGAAAAAAAAATGTATAGTTATAGTTATAAGAAACAAATGAAAAATTAAAGTGGTTATTTATTTTACATTTGGTAAACATGAGTAAAGAAAAGAAGAAGTGAGTTTTTTGGGTTCCTTGATCATTATTTTTTGGTATAGAAAAGTAAAAAGTGATTGAGAAAAAGTTGTAGGGGCAAATGAAATGAAAAAAATGGATGAAGTGCGTGAAAACCAAATTAGTGAGTGAAAGCATAGCTAGTAAGGGTGAAATAGGAATAGGGAGAGGTTAAGAGGAGGCATATTCTCCATTGTGAACGTAAATCCCAAGCAGAGACCAGCACGAAGAAGAAAACAAGTTCGGTTGGACCGGTAGTTAGGAAGAGGAATCAAGGCGAAGTTACACGGAGAGAGAATGATGTTAGACGGAACCGAAGATGAAGAGAAGTTTCTCGCTGCCGGAATCGCCGGTCTTCAGCAGAACTCCTTCTACATGCACCGTGCATTGGTAACTCCTCCGTTAAACCCTAACCTCTCTATCTTCCTTCTGTTCCACCACGCTTGATCACGCTAATTCTGATTCGCTGTCCAAATTCCTAATTCATTCCGATCCAATTTCGATTCGTCGTAGGATTCCAACAATCTCCGGGATGCTTTGAAGTATTCGGCTCAGATGCTCTCCGAGCTCAGGACTTCCAAGCTTTCTCCTCACAAGTACTACGAACTATGTGCGTTCCTCTCGGATCCACGGTTACCTTGTTTTTGTTTTCCGTTGGATCCTCTACCTAACTGTTTCTGTCCTTGCGATTGTTAATTTGCATCTCTTTTTCTCTGTATTCGGTGTTTTAGATATGCGCGCCTTTGATCAGTTACGGAAGCTTGAGATGTTCTTCGAGGAAGAGGCTCGTCGCGGTTGCTCCATTATTGATCTTTATGAACTCGTCCAGCATGCCGGAAATATTTTGCCTCGATTGTGAGTGAGAGTGTTGCGGAATCCATTTTTTTCTTGTTGTATTATTTTTTTATTATACACCGTTTATGACAGGAAAATATTCCTGAATGTTTGGGTGTTCAGCTTGCTTATAAATTGTAATTGTAAATTATTTTATCTTATGTTTGCATGTCGAGCAATGCACGATCATGTTGATATTTGTAATTCTTGCTCATAGTGCGTCGTTGAGATTGACATTTGTTAGTTAATCACGACTTGTGGGGAACATTTCTTGACTTGTTTCAAAATCAATTGTGTAGCTTTGCTCATTGATGACTTGGTGGTTTTGAACCTCATGGTTTGCACTAATTTTTAGTGGGAAACATTTATTGTTTTGTGCTTTTGCAGTGGTTATGTGTTCACCCTTTTGAGTTTAACGTGTTTCTTACTTGTGAGCTGTTAATTTTATGATCACAATCAGGTATCTCCTCTGTACAGTAGGATCAGTATACATCAAGTCCAAGGAAGCTCCTGCAAAGGATGTTCTTAAGGATCTTGTGGAGATGTGTCGTGGCATTCAGCACCCTGTTCGCGGACTATTTCTAAGAAGTTACCTTTCTCAAGTTAGTAGGGATAAATTGCCAGATATTGGTTCAGAGTACGAAGGGTAAGTAAAGCAAGATTTTTTGCCCTCCACTCCTTTCATAGGCTGGATTATTCTTCTGAGGTTTCTTAATTGAGTTAGATTTGAAGTTTCAATGAACTGAGCCAGTAGCAGTGAACATTTGGAACATAATTGATGGCACCCTGAGTATCACCATTTCTCTATCAGGGCTACCGGCGTTACCATTATCCCACTTCACTTTTGCAATGTTGATGCATGATATCAACTCATGGAGTCTTTAGAATATTGGATCCTCCTTTTTTGTTAACATTTGTTTTTGTTGTTCATCTTTTGATTTCTCTGTCCTTTTCTGATCCACTTTGTGACTTGTGTGTCTGCCTTGTTATGGGGCAGTGACAATTATCTTAAAGCTGCACCAATTTCAATTTCAAATTCAGCTTGATGCATGAATGCCTAATTTGACAAATGCAGGGATGCGGATACTGTAGCAGATGCTGTAGAATTTGTACTGCAAAATTTCACTGAAATGAACAAACTTTGGGTGCGGATGCAACATCAGGTTGGTTGAATTGTCTGCACATCATTACAACACTCATGTTTGGACATGCATGTTGTCTCAATAGTTGCACGTCATGAGGGTAAAATATATCACGAGGGCATGATTTCTGGTCATGCAGGTGTAGTAATGCATGTGAATCTTTCATACTCTTAGCTGACCCTGAGTTGAGGCTTGCTGTCGGGCTTTCTGGTCTGCAGGGGCCTGCCCGGGAGAAGGAGAAACGAGAAAAGGAAAGGAGCGAGTTGCGTGATCTTGTAATACCTGAAGCCTGTAACTCTTTTGCTTCACTGCAGTGGGGTTGTATACACGATGAAATGCTTATAGAAGGCTTCTATTGCTTTTTTTGTCCTTGATATATTATTAGGTTGGGAAGAATCTTCATGTTCTCAGTCAGATAGAGGGTGTTGACCTAGATATGTACAAAGATGTTGTGCTTCCTAGAGTACTGGAGCAGGTATAACTGGTCTATTGTTTCTATTTCTGATAATCAAAGGCATGGTTTGCTTTCTAACTAGAAAATATGATTGATTTTCCTCAATTATCTTGGACAGGTTGTGAATTGTAAAGATGAGTTGGCCCAGTTCTACTTGATGGATTGCATAATTCAAGTATTCCCTGATGAATATCACTTGCAAACTCTTGATGTGTTGTTGGGTGCTTATCCTCAACTTCAGGTTAGTGAACTTGCACATTTATTTGTATTACTTCTGGAGGATTCCTTGTTTACGTTTTCTCTCCTTCCAAAACTTGAAAGTTCAGATTTGTGAACTTGCACTGCTTTGTTTTGCTAATATAGTAATATTGTATTTATTGTGAAGAAGCACCAATAGAACTTGAAGAAATTAATCAAAGAATTCTGAAAAATAGAGAAAGTAAATATCTAGATAGTAATTAGCAGTTAGTACATCATCCGAGTTATCAAACTATTGCACAAGTTTCTGCCAGGTGTAATACCTGTAAAGTTAGAATTCAAGGAAGGAGCTTTATTTGTTGTCTCCAAATTTCCCTATAGAATATGATTTTAAGTAGAAACTTGTGATAATTCTAAGTTTATGTCTGTTCGTATGTAATATATGAAAGCTAACCTACATATAAAAATTGCATCCAAAATATCCATGTCAGTTTTATGCTGCAAATACTTAGGTATTTCCACTCATTAGCTTTCTGTTTTTTCCCGACTATATCTTTCAGCCGTCCGTTGACATCAAGACAGTGCTGTCTCAGTTAATGGAAAGGCTTTCGAATTATGCTGCTTCAAGTGCAGAGGTGTTGCCAGAGTTTTTGCAAGTGGAAGCATTTTCCAAATTAAGCAATGCCATTGGCAAGGTATTTTTTTCCCATTCCTTTTATCTTGGATATTTTTTAGCCATGTAGTGCAAATATATGTATCTCTATACGGTTTGCTGCTATAAAGTCTTGGTTTGTCCAATATTTGCAACCAACATGAGTTAATGCATAGTAGTCAACTGCACTATAGCGGAGTGGCTTTGGATAGCTATGGGATTCAAATAGCTGAGCAGTTTTCGATAGTGGCCATTGCAGCTGCAATAGCAGTTTTTTTGCATGGTATAGTGGTGCTACCATGATGTAACCCTTGAATTTGCATTTTTACTTGGTGTCAGTTTTTGATTTTTATAGTTTGTATTTAAATTCTTAAAAAATGATATAAATTCCTCTAAATTCAGGACATTCATAATCAACAATAGAATGTTGGTGTTTTGAATAAAACATACAAGTAGTTAGTTATTAACAAAAGTCAGATACAAGTTTACTAGATAGGAATCTATCACCAATCATCATCTTCTAAATCCTAGTCTTTATCGTTTTTCACTATTATTACAATCATAGTTTTCGTTTGGAAATTGAAATTCCACAAGTAGTTGCCCCCCAAAGGTCAAATGTTTCTGTTCAGGGGACTTTTATTTGGGATCAATTCATAGTGTGCTTCCATCCGTCTGCTATGGCTGCTATTTGGTCAGCTGCTAAAGCCACTCTACTAACTGCTTTGCTACTCATGTACTGTGGTGCTATTTAAAACCTTGTTTTTACTTCTGGAACACTGTTGTTTAGTTTTTTCAAGTAAATATTCCACGCAAAAGTTCCTGAGTTTTGACCTCTATTCTTTTCACAGTTTATCATTTTATTTTTACGCATTTTGTTCTTTATTTTTTTTACTTCCCAGTTGACATTCTGCCAATTTTTGTCTAATTTGTTACGTTCTTTTTTTATTAGTTTCATCATTCATTTTTTGACTTCATAACTAAGTTCGTATTGCCCCTAGACTGGTGGTGATTGTGTGTCTAATGTGACTTATTATTTATCATTCATTTTGGGTATTTTTGTTTTATTTTGTTTATTTATACGTGTATTATAACTATTTAGTTTGCTTTATAACGTTTACAAATAATGGTCATCCAGCTTCCCTCTGTCCTGCTGTAGTGTTTTCCAGAGTTGGATTCCACATGCAACTATTTGAGATTCATAACTATGATTTGACCATGGACTAGATATCAAGTAGACATTAAGTTTTTTTGTTTTTATTATTATTATCTGCTATCTCGGGTGTATGAGTGAAGAATGATAAAGTTCTTATCACACTGACCAAGTCTAAATAGGGAAGAATATATTTGAAAGGATTAAGTTGTATTATATAACATTTAAAATAATGGCCATCCCACTTCCCTCCATCCCTCTGTACTGTTTTCTAGCGTTGACTGCTACACGTCACTATTTGAGATTCATAACTATGATTTAACCACCTACTGCCTGTAAGCTAATTGATAGACTTGATATAAAGTAGACATCAAGGTTTTTGTTTTCATTACTATCTCCCTATCTGGGGTTCATAAGTGGTGAACAATAAAGTTCTTAATGCACTAACCTAGTCTCTGAAAGGAAAAATAAATTTGGAAGGATTAATTTGTATATTTAAAATAGTGGTCATCCCACTTTCCTCAAACCTGCTATAGTGTTTTTCAGAGTTGACCGCCACAGCCACTGGTTGAGGTTCATAACTATGATTTAACCACAGACTTACTTTAGGCTAATTGATACATTTGATATAAAGTAAACATTAAGTTTTTTGTTTTTATTATTATCTCTCTATATGGGGTTCATAAGCAATTAATGATAAAGTTATCAATGTAGTAGCCAAGTCTTTAAAAAGGAAAAATAAACTTGGAACGATTAATACAAATACAAGGTCACTTCTTAATCATATTTAAAGATTGTTGAAATTATACAGTATTGATGGAGGAAAAGAGAGAACAAACTCTAAATAATGAAGTAACATTAGTATATATTTGAATTTCTTTGATTTCATGCAAAAGCAATGCACTAACCCTTAAATTACTAATATTAGACTCATTTATCCTTACTAATTAAGGAAACAGATCATAAGATATAATAAGATATGGAATCTATTTCGAGGAGGTTATATGAAATGTGTTAGCATATTTTATGACATAATAATGATACGCTGAGATGTTTTTCTTGATATTGTAACACTCAATCTAGAGCTTACTAGGCTTTAAGCTTGTTACAGTTAAACACTCTCGAGGGAAAATAAACAATATATAAAGGGTGGTAGCAGGTGATATAATGTTTGTGAATGGGAATGGAATCAGAGCAGTTGTGTTTAGAGATTAGCTGAGTTGAGAGTAGGCTAACAACAATATCATGGGGTCAGGTTGTGTCCAGGACTAGAGATGGTGGGTTAGACCATGTCTAGAATTGGAGATGAGCCAGACCACGTTAGGTAAAAAAATGGGGCTAATTACTGGAGCCTAAAACAATGCAAGAGCACAGATAACCACCCCAAAGACTACCAAGAAACAATTCAAAATTGTCAAATATGATAGGGGGTGGGAGAGAGAGTGTGTTAGATTTGCTGACCACTAAACTGCGGCCAAGGTAGCCAAACTGCCATGGGAAGGGTGGAAACAGGTTCAGGGGGATCTATAAAGTAGAGTGGATTGTGAGGCAGGACACTGGTGATAGTTAGGGATGGCAAAGCGGGTTAAACCCGACGGACCAGGTTGGTGTTTTCAGCCACTCTGGCCTGCCAGCCCATTTCTTTTAAATAAAAAATGAAAATGTCTCTTTTTTTCATTTGCCACTTGATTATTGAAACTGTCTTCTTTTTCATACTTCTGATTTGGATGTTCTTGAGAAAAGTGTACTTTACATCCTTTTCATACTTTTATTATACGATGTTTTTGTTTTTATGCTCGTGGGTTGTGAAATATGATGTCTTCATTTGTTATGTAGGTGATAGAGGCACAACCTGACATGCCCACTGTTGGAGTTGTAACTTTGTATTCATCACTTCTCACCTTCACGCTTCATGTCCACCCTGATCGACTTGATTATGCAGATCAAGTCTTGGTATGTATCATTTCAAACTGTTTGCACTCAGTCATGTTTTCTTTTTGATTCATAAATTATTGTTACCTGATGTACCCATTCGCATTATTTTATTTCTTAACTCGTGGTAATACACCAATACTTCCTTTAATAGAAAAATAAAGTTTTGGTAGAAATTTATGTATTAGAAAATAATTGCATTTAGTGCGTGTACATTCGATTGATTTGTGGCAACAGTAGTTCTTTTCATTTGAGGTAGCACACTTATTCCTGTGTTTTGTAAGACCTATGCGCTGACCGTATATATACATGTTAGGGAGCATGTGTGAAAAAACTATCTGGGAGAGGGAAAATTGATGACAACAAGGCAACTAAGCAGATTGTTGCTCTATTAAGTGCTCCACTAGAGAAATATAATGATATTATGACTGCATTGAAGCTTTCAAATTATCCTCGTGTGATGGAATACCTTGATCTTCCAACTACTAAGGTCATGGCAACTGTTATTATTCAAAGCATTATGAAAAATGGAACACACATTTCTACATCAGAGAAGGTATCTTATATTTTACTTGTCTGCTTTATAGTGCAAGTTCTTGCTATAACATCACAGGATTTGCTTGTAGGTTGACGCTTTGTTTGAACTGATAAAGGGGCTCATCAAGGATTCTGATGGGGTTTCTAAAGATGAGGTCACTTCAGTGCCATAACTAGTCTCATTTTGCTAATTTTTTACAATGCTTATTTGACCTCTCCCGTTAATATTGCCTTTTATAATACGTTTATATCTTCCCATAAATGTAAGAAGATAATATAATCATTACTTTTGTGATCCTCACTCCTTACTTATTTTCCCCTTTCCCTTAGCTCGATGAAGACGATTTCAAAGAGGAGCAGAATTCTGTTGCCCGTCTGATCCAGATGCTTTATAATGAGGATCCAGAAGAAATGTTTAAGGTTAATTGCTTATTTCCATGTATTCTGATGATCATAATAAATTTTTTTTGTACTTGTTTTTCTGCTGGAAATTTTTTCTTCCAGACTCCAGTTAGTAATTTTAGGCGACTCCACTTTTTCCTTACCAGTACTTCCACACCGAAGCTGCACATGAATATTACCCAAGAAGATATTAGAAAATAAATCATTGTCAAGCACTAAACTGAACTTGTTGTTAACTTGGGATATTGCTTTAACATTTTAATTGGTCATCGACTCCTTTAAATGTGAAAATTAAGTGATGTTATAACATTTGGAAGTATTTTTCCTCTTGGAACTCACTTTTTTCCTGAAAAGACGTTTTAGTACATTAAGAAAGAACACTATTTATAAACTAATGAGCAATGCAAGATTTGTTAGTGTATTAGGATAGAATAGATGTATAAACTGATTTTGACTTATGTGGAAAATCTAATGTATTTTATCCTTTGTTTATCTGGAAATATTTATTAAAAAAATGTATAAATAAAACTGAATATATTGATAAAGTGGTATCTGGCTATCAGCACTTGTGAGTCTTAAGACATGTTTTCCTTCTCAACTTATCTGTGATTTTAATATTTCCAACTTGAGCATAATATTGTGTGATATTTTTCTTGTGACTGCAAACTACATTGTTGACCCCCTAAATAGATGGTAGGAGTTTGTGTTTATTTTATGAGTTCAATCTTTAATTTTTCTAACAATTATTGCGCACTAAATTGCAGATCATTGATACTGTGAGGAAGCACATACTGACTGGAGGACCAACGCGTCTGCCTTTCACTGTCCCACCTCTTGTTTTTTCTTCTTTAAAGGTTTGTCTGACCTTTTTCTATTAGTTGCTTGCTTTCATATGTGCTGTTTTGCTTACATAAAGATGAACCGATAGTGCTGGAGATCAAAGCCAAAACGATAAGATTTGAATTATCTTTTATTTCATGTTTTCTTAAGTTGCTGCTGCTGTTCCCTGTATTCCTGTTTTATCTTCAATGCAAATGACAATTGCTGTCTTCCACTATGCTATTTGCTGCTTCCTTTTTTAGTAAAGAAAAAAATAGTAGAATTTATGCAGTGTATGTTGCTTTACTATCTGCAGTTGGTCAGACAGTTGCAAGGTCAAGAAGAAAATCCTTTTGGAGATGATGCCTCAACAACACCAAAGAAAATTTTTCAGCTTTTAAATCAGGTAGTGCATTTTGTTCCTTACTAAAAGGATGTGGATTTTTTTTCTTCTAAGGGTGATTTATGCCAGCATATTTTTTTGGAAATGATGATTTGATATTTAATAATATAGAGATAGTGATGATTTGTTGGTGAAGCAACTGATAATCGTAATAGTTTGTATTTGTGAGATATCTCTGTTTTCAATTTGTTCTCAACTGACTGTTTAACAGTTATCTGGTAAATTTATTGGATGATACTTTTATCTTTTCTCAGACCATCGAGACCTTATCAGGTGTCCTGGCACAAGAATTAGCATTGCAGCTGTACTTGCAATGTGCTGAGGTAATGGAACGTATTTGGTTGTTATCAAAACGATGTCCAAACTCTTTTTGCTAATTTCTTGTTTCTGTTTTTGCTTTAAGGCTGCAAATGACTGTGATTTGGAACCTGTTGCTTATGAATTTTTCACCCAAGCTTATATTCTATATGAAGAAGAAATTTCTGTAAGTATCCTCTACTAGCTTTGTGCTTCCCTCCCTTTCTAAATAACAATTATGTTATTTTCATGGGATCAAAGGTGAAACTAGGGTTCGGTGGAGGAATGGATATGTTGACAAAATGTATTGGTTAGCTGTGCTCAACTACGTGTTTGTTTTTTCAATATTAGGACTCCAGGGCACAGGTCACAGCTATCCATTTAATAATAGGGACTCTTCAAAGGATGCATGTCTTTGGTGTTGAAAACAGAGATACTTTAACTCATAAGGCCACAGGGGTAATTATTCAATTCTATTATGCACTCTAGTTCAATATATGCTTTTATACTAAATCCTCATTTTTTGGTGCCTTCTCATTGGACAGTATTCTGCAAAGCTGTTGAAGAAGCCGGATCAATGCAGAGCTGTATATGCATGCTCACATCTGTTTTGGGTTGATGATCATGATAACATGAAAGATGGAGAGAGGTTTGTTTTCGTGGACATGCGATCCTAGACTTCTAAGGAATGCTTGTTTCTTTGCTTGAACAGAAATAGCTGGTGAATTTTAACTGTTTGCATGTCCAAATAATGAATCCCGTTGGATTATAAGTATCCAGTACGTTGTACATGTTTGTAAATACGTGAGAAAGGTAAAAAATGCATTTTTTTTTAAGATTGTTATATTGGTTCTAAAGTGAAACTTTTAGATTTAAAATTAGTTTAATTAATGAATTATTATTGTAATGGTGATTTGCAGATATTTTTCTATACTCAATGTAGATTGAAGAAAATTTAGGATAGACTAAACTAATCGAGAAAACTAAAAGTCATTTTTGATTGGATAACTAATAAAGAGAAAATAAATATATTGATTTGATATAAAAGCTCAAAACATATTACAAAATGAAGACGAAGGTGTAGCTGCATAAGATAGTAAGTATAAAGGATATGTGTTCAAGATTGAACACTTCCTAATATAGGAGTGTATTAGAGGAGAGTGAGAATGATTTTGTCCTATGCTGCATTCTCTTACGGGAGTGAACATATTTACACTGACTCTGCAGAACATTATAAGTTGGAAAAGCATCGTGGGGAGAGAAAAAAATGTAGGATATTCTGAAAAAGGAATTTGGGAATTTATTTCTTAATTTATTTTATCATGATTCTTACTGTTTTGGTTATATTCGAATTTATTTTTGAACCAGGGTCCTATTATGTCTCAAACGGGCGTTACGAATTGCAAATGCTGCCCAACAAATGGCAAATGCAGCGCGAGGTAACACGGGATCAGTAATGCTCTTCATTGAGATATTAAACAAGTAAGTTAACGTGCATAATCTCTAGTCAACATGGTTTTTGTATGCTTAACAACATATAAAATGGAATAATGACGCTGTGTATGTTTTTTTTAGGTATCTTTACTTCTTTGAGAAGGGAAACCTACAAGTCACCGTTGCTGCTATCCAGGGCTTAATTGAGTTAATTATGAATGAAATGCAGAGTGATACCACGACTTCAGATCCAGCTGCCGATGCATTCTTAGCCAGTACTATGCGATATATAGAGTTCCAGAAACAAAAAGGTGGTACCGTAGGCGAGAAATATGAAGCCCTCAAGGTTTCACACGCAGGATGACTGAGATAACCTTGATCTTGCCATGTTAGCTTTTGAAGCAACTTGTTTTTGTGCTGCCCAAGCAACTGTTTTCAATTGTCTTTGGATTTCATCTCCAGAACCACAAGTTTGTGCCTTCCTCATATGCGCTGACAGCAAAACTACTCGCTCATTGAGTTAGGAAGGAAACCGATTCACCGTGTAACTAATCAGACTGAACCACTATTGCTAGATCTTTCTTTCTTCTTTATATCAAATTTTACATAGTTAAGAGAAATTATTTGTAGTACAGTTGCTATTTGAATTCATAAAGTGTGCGCAAAGGTTTACTTGGTTGGATTTGTACATTTCCAGTGTCAGACAATTAGTGTGTTTACGTTTCTTTTTATAAACCATTTTGGAAAAGAAACTAATTTATAAAACGGGTGAAAATAAAATATTGAAAGATAAAATCTTTGAAGATTATTTATGTTTTAGTTTTAAAAATAGTAAAAATGCTTTTTCAAATAATTTAGATGTTATTATGAAATGAGTTTCAATATTTTAGAAGTGTTCTTTTTTAATATCACTAGGGAGTGTAATTTCTACTTGCCTCTGATGATTATTGGTACATTGTTAGGCCGAAATGGAATGTTGGATGTTTTTCTATGCTTTGTAAATGTAATGTTACCATATAAACTCGGTACTTACCCCTTAATCATATTTTTTTAATATTTATTAATTTGAAGTTAAATTCCTTAAACTTTGAGCGGGTAATAAAAATGCTAACTTATGTATACTTTAAAATATAAGAAAGTTTTACAGCTGAAATTATGAATGCATAAACGCGTATGAACGCGTTTTGGTAAAAGCTAAATATCGGGCTAGGGATGAGTACCACAGCTGCGTATGCTTTAGAAACGGATTATTATCAATAAAACATGATTAGGAATTTAATATTTCTATATTTTAATGCTTCGCTTCATTTTTTTTTATCTTAGTAGGGTAATGCACAAGTGTATTTGTTCAATGTTTTGGTCTCACAAATAAATAATCATAGTATTTGATCGCTTTATGTTTTGCTTCATAATTGTTATTTAGAGTTTCTATTACTAACAACACAAGACCTTATTATGTTGGCGAAAACAATTGTCAAGACGAGTCTCACTTGCAATTGTCTCGGCGAGAACTATAGTTCTTCTCACTTCCTACGTTATTCACATGCAACACAAGCCATTATTGTACATTTGCAAAATCCATTCAGTGACTTTGAAAGTCATTATTATGATAGAAGTTAACAATAAACTTCCATAAAACATTCTTTTAAACAATATTATTATTGACGGAAATTTAATAAAATTACAAGTATTATTTCTTATATCTAACAAATCTCAAATTTATAATTTTAACAACATTTTACTCCTCTCGTTAGATATACATGAATAAAAAAATTTTGACTTTTCGTAACATCATTTTTCTTTACCGTGAAGTGGATAAAAAAGTCACAAGGTTGACTGTAATCTGAGTTTTATGCAAATTGATTTGCAATTCATAACCTACTAAAACACCTTTAATTAAGGTCGGGCCAACGCCCAGCAATTTGCACTAACATAAAAAAAAAGTGCACGAACTCGAGTCTCTAAAAAAAGGTAATAAAATATTAAGTGAATGAAGAAAAAACTGTTACTATTTAACCTTTTTTTTCGCAGAATTTGGAATTTGTCATGGAGAGACAATGTCCATAAATATAACGCCAGGAAACTACATATTTAATCCAACCAAATAACTACTAAGAATCAACTAAAAACCTATGGACACAATCAAGCCTTGAATCGAAATATATAATAATTTAAATATATATCAAGCAAACAAGGTCGTTATCCTAACTGGGATATTCCAGTCTATTAATACATAAATAAAAACGGAAGTTATAAGAAAAAGGTGGGAACCATGAAATGCAAATTTGACTATTAGAGTTGACAATAATTCAAAGAAAGCAAAGCATTAAACCACCTTATGCTTCAAGGGGATCTAGAGTATTTGTCTGAGGAACACCCACATAAACTCCGACTTCTTCAATGGCAAAGAAATGATAAAAAGAAAGAAGGGGAGGGTAATACAGGTAGAACAAAGGGCAGTCAAATTTTAACACCTAGTGTGAATCACAATATTGAACAAGCCTTTTGTCCTTTACCCTTCTTTTTCTTCTGCTTAGGTGGTTGAAGGACAACTCTTATGGCTGCATCAAACACTGCCTTCACGTTCTACAATACATGCCACAAATAAATTTAACTGAGATGTCAAGTTAACCAGTGATTTAGATAAAAAAAAAAATAAAAATGCACTCAACCATTTACCTCCTGTGTTTTCGAACTGCATTCAATGTAAGCTGGTGCATTAATCAGCTTCCTAAGCTCTTCACCCTTTAAGGGAATGCACATATCAGATTTAATTTATTAAATAACAACTAAACAAGATTCTAGAGCACCAGAACCAATATTCACCTGAGCTGCGGTAATAGGCACGGCACCAGGATGGTCGAGGCAGAATTGCTTATCATCCCGAAGATCTATCCCATTACAAATCACAAAATAACAACGAACGGACTCTTAGTTGACAAAACCATCAATACAACATGCACCAGTCAAGAAACTAAAAACAACCATTTGCCCCTCAATAGAACAAATCAGGCAATGAACCTAACTGGAAGATTATATGGAAATTGTAATACCATATTTAGAAGCAGGGCAAGCCTTTCAAAAAATACAATGCATGAATAAAACTAACAAACAAACCAGAAACATCAACGAAAAATTGATCCTAATGACATGGCAGTGTCAACTACGTTGGGAAAACGTTGGAGATGGATGAAAATCTAAAGAAAAATGAGAATAAAATGAAATACAGCCGCGTCTGGCTAAAAGAAATCTGATTCAGCAGTTCACTAAGATAATGGAGAATTTCAAAGATCTTGTACAAGTATCTAAAGTATATATTTATCAAACATGAAATCCATTAGGTTAAGTTTACATATTTCATTGTAACCAGAATAAATAAAATCAATAAATAGGCCAGATGGGAGCATCTAATGAATGACAACACTAATATCAAATTATAAACAAACAAACATACCAAGCTTTGTGCCAACCAGAATTATGGGGACACCAGGTGCATAATGCTTCAACTCTGGAATCCACTGAAAATGAAACCAACCCATTCATTTTATCATCCATTTTTTATAAATGAAACAGTTCCTTGATATAAAACAAGATCCATACGTTACCGGCCATAGAGAAACCTTGTATCATTCTCAAAATAAATGACAAGAAATACACACTAATCACAAGAGACCACAACAAAGTACCTTTTTAGAGACATTTTCATAACTGGCCTTGCTTATGAGAGAGAAAGCCAGAATGAAAACATCGGCACCACGGTAACTCAAAGGTCTTAATCTGTTGTAGTCCTCTTGTCCTGCTCCACAATCAACCAAATAAATCCAGAGAAAACTTTCTACAACATCACAAAGGTCATAGAAACATAATCACACAACAGCATTACCGGCAGTATCCCACAAACCCAGATTCACAATGCTACCATTGACAACCACATTTGCACTGAAATTGTCAAAAACAGTCGGCACGTAATCCTGTTTCCACATAAAAAGAACCGAAGTGAAAAAAAAGACATTAAATGCCTCTCTCTTCCAGAAAACACAAATACAACATTATCAATTTGCTAACCAAACTTCATAATAAATGACCCATTCTAAATTCGCAAATGGTGTTAGTTGGCTTATGAAACATGACCCATCACTTCCCCAAATGCAGATGACAAGCAAAATGCAACTGAATTTCGTCAATTAGAGGAACTGACCAATCACCCAGACCCCAAAATTAAGGTTTGAAATGCGAAAAAGAGAAATGAGAAAAGAACTAACGGTGGGGAAAGTGTTGCTGGTGTAGGAAATAAGCAAGCACGTTTTGCCCACAGCACCATCCCCAACAGTGACGCACTTGATGAACCTAGAAGCGCTCATCTTTTGAACTCGGAGAAAAGAAAAGAGACACGAAAAGCCTCAGATCTTCACCTGAGGACCCGATCACACACCCCCTCCAACTTCTTCTTCTTCTTTTTCTTCTTCTGTCTCAATTACACATCTGCGGCAACAAAAAAATTAAATGAAAAAAAAAAACACAGAAGAAGAAGAAGAATGAGGAGAAGAAGAGTGAACGGAGAAAGAACAAACCCTAATTTCGAAAATGCGGAAAGAGATAGAGAGGGAGAAAGCAGGGAATGAAAAAAGGAGAAATGAGGAAACCCTAAGAAAGAGACAGACCCTGTTGTGAGAGTGAGAGGAGAAGGCATTGACGAAGGAGCGAGAGAGAGAGAGAGAGGGAGAGAGAGGGAGAGAGAGAGAGAGAGAGAAAGGAGAAACCTTTTTGGCCCGCGAGATTTTGCTGTTGAACCGTTCATGCAACACACACAGCACAACACTACACAACAAACAAACTCTATTCTTATTAACCCCTCTTTTCTATTCCTTTGTTTAAAAATAAATTTTCACTCTCTTTTTATCGCAGACAAATTCGGATCCTTTCTGCATCAATTCATGCTCACCCATTCATGCTTCTTCATCGCCTTTTCTCTCTTTTTCTTTTCCTTACTCTTCCATCTTCAATTTCACTCTCTTTTTACGCTAATTCGGGGCTTCACCATTCCAATAAAAGCATCTTCTTTCACCCTACTGCACTCCAAAATTATACACATTTTTACACTCTCAATGTTTTATTTTTTATTTATATATTCAAATTATTGACTCTGTAACTTTGTCTAAAACAAATATCACTAAAACAACTTCAACTCTTCAATTATGAACTGTTATAGATTATACTAAAAATCATCATGGAATATTCATCTAGTTATTTATATATAGTCTGCATGAAATTTTATTAGCAGACAAAAATGTCAACCATGTTTTAGTAATTTTGAATATCTAATTAAGTTTCATATGAGATTAAACAAATTTTAATATTTAGCAAAAGATAAACATCTCTAGTTTAGATAAAAAAAAAGTTAGTTTACCAAGCAATTTTTTCTTTTGAAGTGTGAGAAAAATGTAATAATAGTATACTTATCTATGAGATTAAAAGCTGTGGTAGCACTTTCTCATTTCTCAATCACTGAATGTTTTCAAGAAAAATGTAAAGAAGATATAGACATACCTAATTTGTTCTTTTTCTTTTTCAACAATGCGAATACATCTATTTTTTGGTGTAACATACCCAGCAGCATGCTGTGAAACTCAACATTCAGAGCAAATATGATTGGTTAATTTGGATGTGATGAATATGAAATTTCAACCAACAAAATGATCTTTATCATTAACTGATAATTGACACCACACTTGTATTTCCAAATTTTCTTGTTTTCTCTGTTGGGATTTCAAATACTTTCAAATCAGATAATGGACCTTTCATGGTGGTTCCTCTCTCTCTCTCTATATATATATCCTTCTCAGAATTTATTCTTAAATATTTCAAGTTGCCTTAATTCTATTTGCATATGCGTGGAAAAGTTAGCCAAAATGGTAATCTAATGCATGGGAAATATTTTCCTGTCAAGGAGTTTCCATTAACAAAGTAAAATCAGTGTTGAATTGCCAATCAAAGTTTTCTCATCCTCAATTTTTCATCTTTTCTTTTAAAAGTTGTATTATTTCTAGTATTAAGCCAAACTTAAGAAAATTTTATGATGCAAACTGCTATAGCTATGGAAGACTCTTCGTGTATGAGTGAAAATCAGATTTTTAAAACTCAATTATAATTTACAAGTGAATTGGACGAGTTATGATTCTAAATTAACCCAAAAAAAAAAGATAGGCTATGTTAAGAATGTAATTGGAATGAAATATTTCCGCACTCTCATTTAAACATGAATGATAATGTATTTACTATACCTCATCGAGACCCCTTCTATCTAAACAACTGATCAAATGTCATTCGGATGATTTGATCGAAATGGTTCTCAAGAACCTAACAAATGTTCCTTATAATATCATGTTTAGCATAATCATTGTACGAAACGTTACTCTAAAGCCAAAATTAACCTCATAACTTACCATAATTCAGGCTTAGTTTCGAAGATTCACTATGATCTTATAAATATACACTTCAATCAAGACAAATGTATGTATTGAATTGTATTTAGAGTCCCGATATATTGACACCCTCTGCACATGACACACATTTGACGCTGAAGACGTGGCAATTACGTGACAGAGTGAGATTGTGCGCGAATGAGCAGCGCGAACTTCAAAATAGGATAAAAAAGAATATATTACATTGGTTCTTAGAAACAACCGGTGTAATATTTTTTTTTTACTTAGAATAACCCATATTACATCGGTTAAGTCATCTAACCGATGTAATATATGACCCATATTAAAAAGAATTGATTTTTTTTTCATAAAGAGTGGGTGGGTCATAAACGTCACCTAGGTAACCATTTACAGACACACGTGTAACCAACTTTGTGTGTGCCAGTATATGTGGAGAAACCTACATCGGTTAAGTCATGTAATCAATGTAATATATGATTTTTACATCGGTTAAGCCATCTAACCGATGTAATATATGGTTTTTATTAAAAAAAATTGATTTTTTTTCATGAAGAGTGGGTGACCATAAACATCACATAGGTAACCACTTACAGACACACGGATAACCAGTTTTGTGTGTGCCAGTATATGTGGAGAAACCTACTTCGATTAAGCCATCTAATCGATGTAGTATATGGTTTTTATTAAAAAAATGATTTTTTTTCATGAAGAGTGGATGACCATAAACGTCACATATGTAACCACTTACAGACACACGGGTAACCAGTTTTGTGTTTGCCAATATATGTGGAGGAACCAGTTTTGCGTTTGCGTTTTGCGTCAATTAATGTCACGCAAGCGGTGTCAAATTTGTGTTAGTGACAAAAGGTGTTAATAAAACATTTTTGTTGTATTTATTACATTCATCTACAACATATTGAGTACTAATTTAAATATCGGAATATCTTTTACAAATATCTGGATACGAGAGATATTCATAAGAACTGAGACTACAATATAACAAAACAGATTAACAAGTTTTAGTAAAAGTTATTTTCTTAATTTTTGAAATTAGTTTATTAGGTAAATATGAAGAATATAAAATGTTAACTACACATTAAATCCCATTTTTTACAAGGACGATAAAAGTAACTGTAATATTATTTTCATTATATTATTTATCTTAGACATTACTGTAATATTCTTTGGATAGTTAAAAATACAATTACAGAATCTACAATTGAAATCACACAGCCAATTCTAAATTGTACCCCAACTACATTTTTTTTTATTGTTGTTTATACAACCTGACCCAAGTAAAATAGATTTTGTTTAACTTGTCTCACATACTCTTTATCAGAGTTAATTAGATTTTAGTTTCTGGAAAATTTTTAAATTTTATTTTTTATCTTTAATTATTGAAATATTGGTTTAAATATAGATTTATTTTAAATATCGAAGCATTAATTCTTATATTGGCGGGAAAATTTATAGAGTAACCCAAGACCGTTAAACCATTACAAAATTGTATGTATACATTTTTTGCACTTTTGTTTGCATCCTTTTAGCTTTTGTGAATATCTAAATTCACATTTAGATTTTGTACCTATTTCTTAGCTCATAGTTTGCAGTACATTTAACATGCGCTAAACAGATTTTTTTTTGGCGATAATATGCAATAATAGTTGTGAAGAATGATAATATATTTTTCTTCCAATGTTTTTATCATACTTTTTTACTTCATTAAGTATTATTGGGTTTATTAAGTTATATTATATATGCATGAAAATTGTATCTGTACAATTCTAAGCTCCATGGAGTATATGCAACTGCATCAGTGGAACTATTTAGCACAGTCAGGTTGTTAACTCTAATCATAAGTCTCTCTCCCCAAAGCACAGAGACACAGATACCATTGTTCGGAACAACAAAAATGATGACAAAATAATAAGATATGCACAAATAATAATTATTGATCATGCCTCAATTTCTAGTAATACAACTTTGTAATAAACTCTTGCTTATGTGGTGGGAACATGGTCACAACAAAAATACAGAAGGACTTGGTTGTATAAAGCAGCCATAGAAACATGGAACAAAAAGATCAGGATTTACAGAATGCACGAAGCGTATCATCCATGGCCTTTTTGTCATAATCCCCCGTGAATACACAATTTCCTAGAGGACCCTTTAGAAGAATAAGCCTGAGCAATCCATCTGCTACCTTCTTATCAACCTGACATACCAAAAAAAATTATAAGCTCTATGATAAGAACAAATTGAACATTAAAAGGGTACCGACCATGAGCCCTTACCGCCATGACAGATTTAAACATGTCCACAGTCATTATCTCAGGAGGGGCTGTGGGTAACTTAGCGTGTTTTAAAATGTCTCCAACTCGCTTCACAAGAGATTCATCAATCCAACCTAGGCGATATGACATGTCAACAGCCATTACCTGTGTGTATTCGAATACAGATTCCTCAATATAAACCTCCTTTAGTATTAATCATAAATATAAGTATAATTCATGCTATTATTTTGTTAAATGAAATACCGTGCCAGCTGCAACAGCCTCTCCATGAAGCCACTTCCCATAGCCAACCCCATTTTCTATAGCCTAAAATAAGTATGGGAAAGAGAGTTAAAATCAGAGAGGAAAAGCAGAAACGAAATTTTTGGGAATAGATAGTTTGATGCCACGATTGCAAAGAAAATAAACATAGTTGTGTTTTTAATCATTATATTTTAAAATCTATAGTGTATAGTGTGTAACATTCTTCATATTCTATCAATTCCATGTTTGAAATCTGAACAGCTCAAATTTTCCCAAACAACCGGTGAACATTTATTCATTCTTTTCTCATTATTTTTACAGTTTTATAATTGCTTGTCAACACATTTATAACCCAGGTTATAAATATTGTCAGGTGTAAAAAACTTTATGAAAATTTTCACAATTTTACAACCTAATAAAAGATAATATCAGTCACAGACAATCACTCACATGACCAAATGTATGACCCAAGTTCAATGTTGCCCTCAGTCCACTTTCCTTCTCATCTAAGGACACAACCTCAGCCTTGTTTTCACAAGATCGCTTTATAGCATATGCCAATGCACTAGGATCTCTGCAGTCGATGACATTAACTTATAAAAATTGGAATAGTAGAAGGGCATTATGAAAGTAGTTGCACAACATTTAGATAAAAAGAATAGATCAAAGCAACAAGGAATATATGTGACACCAATAAGCTATGATGCACAGGTGTATCATCTAATATATAAGCGCTAGTATTTTTGGTGTGTCCTTTTTAGACTTCACAGTATTTGCCTGCCTCAATTATTATTTAGGGACTTGAGAGAGGGGAAAACATTGACCTTGAAGAGGGATAGGATAATCATAGTTTATTTTTAGTTATATAAGAAAACATATCTTATTTAATATATAGTCAGTCTCGTATCCTAACCTTCTCAATGAAACTATTGTGTTGTATCATATCACATTTCTGAATCTGGACCTATGCAAAATAGCTAATACATAATGACAAGCCACAAAACTCAAGCTAGGGATACTTTTTTCCAGCCAAAAGGAATACATATTTTAACATAAATTTCCCAGAAAATTAGCTATTGTGACCCATGAGATGTTTCACCTATCTCATAATGAAAATGGAATAGAACACAGTACATAGTTAAAAATTTACCTAGCCAGTAATGCCTGCATATTTTTCTCTTGCCACACAAAAAACTCTGCATCCCTAATGAGGCCATACTTTATGACCTCAGCAATCCCTGATGCCAGTTCCCTATCTGGTAATGTATTCAATGTGTCCGTGTCTATAAGCACACACTGAGGTTGGTAAAAGGCACCGATCAGATTCTTTCCAAGGTGATGATTTATCCCAGTTTTGCCACCAACTGAAGAATCAACCTGGAAACATAATACACAACCCTCAATGAACAAGGAAACGAGATAACATAATTATCATTAGCCAGAGCTACACAAAGGCCTAATAAACCCATATCATGAAAAGAAATTTAAAGAGCAGCAAAAGACCTGTGCCATCACTGTGGTAGGAATCTGAATAAAATTAACACCACGTAGAAAAGCAGAGGCAGCAAAGCCACACATATCGCCAATAACACCACCACCAAGGGCAACAAAGGTACACCGCCGGTCGAGTCGTGACTCAATGGCCTTGTCAAAGACTTTCATAAGGGTATCCTATCAGTTGAACACACAAACATCTCTTAAGCAATTCTCAAAAGTGGCAACAAACACCACACACAGCCAATTCAAACACACGAGACCTACCATGTCCTTGTACTGTTCACCATCAGGTAAAATTACACTCTCCACAGAAACATTTGGGTTTCCCCTTGTCAAAGCATCAACAACCTTGTCTAGATAAAGTGGTGCGACCGTTTTGTTAGTTACAACTAGGACCCTCTTTCCATGCACATGCCTAATACAACAGTGGGAAAGGAACACTTCAGAATATATTAAACAAGAAAAAAAAAAATCCACGTCTTATTATAAACTTCAAGGTTTAATTAGGCATGTGGTCCTTCTACTTTGTCTCACCTTTACATTTCAGTCTCCCTATCCAAAAAATTATAAATTTTAATCTCTACACAATCAATTTTTTATTTATTTATTTTTATGTTAAGTCCCTGTTAGTTTTCTGGTGGTGAAGACCTTCACAACATAACTGTATAAGAACTAAAACATAAACTAAATAGTAGAGTTGATATAACAAAATGGACAAGTAAAGGGAAAAAAATTAATTAAACGAAACTTTAATTGTGGAAAGTACATCTTACAATACATTACACATTGCACAATGAATTGAAAATTGAAAAAGTGCAAAACAAAACGCACACTTACTGGAAACCTATATAATTACCTCTGAAGATAGTCGGGTTGGTCTAGTAAACCGGATCCGATGTAAATGGGATAGCTCCGATCACCCAAATCGACTTGAACGGTGGTGGTGGGAAGGTTGGGTTCGGATTTCGCAGCGGAGGGATCCATGAGTCGAGAAGAGGTGGCGCATATCCCTGAGTTGCGAGCTGTGGAAGCAGAGAGTGAAGGACACTTGTTAGATTTGAAGAAATGGTTGTTGTTGTTGGTGATGGTGGGATAGAAGAAGAAGGAGGGTTTGAGGATTGGTGTTTGATGTTTGGTGCAGAGAGAAAGAGAGAAATTGGTGGCTGCGGAAGCCATTGGAGAATGAGGAATTGAATGGGTTGGTGAGTGGAGAAGACAACAACAATAACAATAACATGCTCTCTTCCTTCAACACAAACACTATTTCACGGGTTAGGTGGAACTTAACTTTTTCAACTTTGGTAGAGATCAAAATAAAGTATATTATTTTTTTAAAATAAATTAAGCCAAGAACTTCTTAAATCATATAATTCATAATGCATTTTCTTAATTAGTCACTATTTTTTAGAGGAAAATAATATGATATTCATTTTGCTCTTGTCTATCTACAATAAATAATAAAAACTTATTTTGTTATCCAAAGTTATACATGCTTATATCTATTTAAATTTTCTTTTTTCTGTATGGAAAGGAACTTTATCAATAGGTACATATTTTTTAATCCTTATTTATGTTTAATTTTCTCATTTCAAAAATTTCCGGCAGGAATTAACACTAGTTATCCTTTTAGTTTATTAATTGTTTTAAAATTTCTATGATTCACATACTTTAACTCTTTTTAACTATATTTTTATTAAAATTATTAATTCTGCACTTAATAAAATGTAGATAATAATTCAGTGTCCAATTATAAATACAAAATAATATAAATATAGCATAGTATGTAATAATATGACATAGTATGCAGATAGTAATATAACATTAAGATTAAATTTATTATTACATAGCATGAAATTAAGTATATAATTTTCAAATATGAATGTAAAAGTTACTCATTTCCCATCTCCACCGATAATATTATTAAAAATTATTATTATTATTATTATATAATGTACTTATAATAATAATAATTTTTAATTAATTTTTAAGTCATTTATTTTCAATTGAATTCTTATAAAAAAAAATTGTTTGAGTACTCAAAATTTATATGTTTTTGGATTGAGTTAATTAAACATATATTTTATAGAATTTAATTTCCATTTTTATTATTTTAAATATTGAATAATATAATTATAAAATACTTTTTAAAATTATAAATTTTTCCAAGCATCACTATTTCTTATTGTAATGAAAACTTAGTTAAGTGAACTAAAATAAACTAATGATAAAAAAAGTTGTCCAAAAATTCAGAATAATTAAGTTTATTTATTCATTACAAAAACTAAAAAAAAACATATTATTTTACAAAAACTAACAAAACATATATTTTGTACCATTCATTTATATTTTTATTAAATTGAAATAATATAATCTTAAATCTTAAAAGATACATAATTTTATTATTTTATAAAACATAATTTAATATATATATATATAATTTTATAAATATAGTATTAATACAATTATGAGAAATTAGTTTTAATTTTTTTATTTAATTATTTATTCTATTAAATAAATAAATTATTTTTTGTTTATTAAAAAATAAAACTGTTCATAAAAACAAAGGAAGTTATTATGTATCATATGATATTGATATAACTTATTAATTTAGACTTACTTATATTATAAAATAAACATTATAATAAATTGTAATTTCTTTTAAAAATATGTGTAATGGATAATTTAAGATATTTTTTTATAACTAAAACTAATCAACACACATTTGCTTTGCCAAACCTTGATTAAAATTTTGTTGTCAACAGGCAGACTAGGTTGTTCTCAAGTATTCTCTGTTCTTCTTCCCCTGTTTCAAGAATTAAAAAATTGCGTAGTCTTGTCGAAGGATCAATCTTCATTGGAGAGATCGGGTTTTCTCAAGGTGAATTTTCCTTCTCTCCTCTGCTTTAGGGTTTTCCAAAAGGTTTTAACAAAATTCAATTAGAGAATCTACAATTAAATCACAACATAAAATGCCTAAACTGAGATACATCTGTTTTTCTGATTCTGAATGAAATAAAGTTTATACCTTTACTCTTTTACACTGTTTGGCAAGCTTGCTATGGTACAGTGGGTCGCACTTATTTCTGGGTTTTCTTTGATTTGTGTGTCCTCTTACCAAGATGTGTGCTTACAATGCTGCCTATTTCATCAGTACAAACCATTCTCTATCGTAATTGGGTTGGTTATGTATTTTTCTATTATGCACTTTTAATTATCGCTAGCCATTCAACTAGAATCTTATGTTCAAAAGATATAATTCACAATGTGTTTGGAATTGTGTCAAAGACCCACATTGTGACTAAAATTACAGTCTGTTTTTGGTTATGCATTGGGTTACATAAATCTCATATATTTAATGTCAAAACAATGAAAGAAGCTACTTCTATTTGCTTCAGAATTGACTCATGTCCTTAGCTTGAGGCGGGAAATCAAATATGCAGACAATGTGTGGCGTATAATTGGATGTCGTTTCTTGCAGTGTGAATGCAGTTCTAAATACCTATTCAGTCTTGTTATGTGTATTCCTCTTTATCAAACACTTATGTACATTAAACTATAGATGGCAGGCCAATTTGCCAGATCAAGAAGACTAGAAATTCAGCAGCAGGAACAGTCGAGAGCTAGGTGGACAACATCACTAACTAAGATACTTGCCACACTGATGGTTGACCAAGTACATAAAGGGAATAAACATAACAATTTATTCAATAAAAAAGCATGGAAATATATTTGTGATGAGTTTTACAGCAAAACAGGTTTGAAATGGGACAAGGAACAACTTAAAAACCGATATTCGGTCTTGAGGCGGCAGTATTCTATTGTAAAGTCCATTCTTGATCAAAGTGACTTTAGTTGGGATGAATCCACAGGATCTATAACAGCTAATGATGAAATTTGGGCGGAATACCTCCAGGTGTGTTCCTTTATCTTTTGTTTTGTTATTATCAAAATATGGTGCTGCTGAAAGAAGAAACTTTGAACTTATGGTCATTTTGTATACTGTTTTGGTTTAAAGAAAGGGAGGAGAGGGGTGAGAGTTATTTTATTGTCTAGGACCATGTGCCATGGTTTTGATCAATCTTCATGTTACACATATTATTAATGCTTTCGTAAATTGAAAAACTTGGTTGCATGTTATAGAGAGATTGACCAAGACTTTGGATACGTGGTGGTTTTAAACTATACAGTAATTTCTCATGGAGGGACAACTTGTTTGATTTATAAGAGAAGGGGAGGGAAAATAAAATAATTTACTTTTATAAGGTTCAAAATGAATAGAAAGTTCTTTGAATTGAGGCATTCGCTACTTACTATTAGATCCTTTTTTGCCAGCACAATTGTTCCTTGGAGGCCAAGAAACAGATGAAACAAAGCTTTAGAGTATATTAAGAGTATATGTTTCAGGTTTTTGCACTTTTTAGGAAGGGAAATAGGTTTGCTGATAACCTAGCTAATTATGGTATACTTCCATGTATTGCTTATTACTTTTGTTGTGATAAATGCAGTCCTCTGCATTTTATATTTTTTTAGTGGGTTTTGGTTTGGTCCCCCACTTTTGTATTTCTTCCTTTTTTAATGTATTAAAACTGCTGTAAATGATTGATACAGGTTGTAGTACTAACTTGGATGGTATTGCAATCTGTATAGTGATGCAATAGCATTCTGTTCTTTGATTAAAAAGAAGAACTACTCTCATGGTAGTAGATAAATAAAGTAATTAAGCTCAAGTGTTCATGAAGGTGGTTTAGCTCAATTGGTTGAGTATGTGAGTTCCTGTAAACTTCTTGGTATTCATTTCTATGGATAAAATGAAAAATAACTTAAGTGTTTAGGTTAAGGATAATTTAATTAGCATGGTTTATAAACTTTTTAAGTATTTTTCTTCTCTAAATCCCCTTAACATGGGAGGGGAGACAAAAACAGGGAGGTGAGGGGATTTTCCTTCTCTTATCCCTTACAGATATTTGAACCAAACAAGGTATTAATGAGTGTCAACATTCAAGAATGCTTTGTATGAAAAATCTGTTTACGAATTTGTTTCTTATTCCTACCAAGCTAAAGATAGAGCTTTGCATGGATAGCTCATCTGAGATTAATTTAAAATCCTCCAAAAGTTTGATTTTCATTGTAACGATAAAATATGGAGTGAGTAATGTTAACAAATTGAAAATGTTGTGGCATAATTTCCCTCTCGATTGAAACCTTGTTGCTTTTTTTATGAATGCTAACAATGAATTCATTATTATAGGGTGAAATATTAAAATCCATGCAGAATTCACCAAACATGTTTGGTTGGGATTATTTTGTAGAAAGTACATTTTTTTTTTGTTTCAAGCCCGTAGGAAACCAGAAAAAAAGGATTAATTTTCTAAAATAAGTTTAACTAAATACACAATAATAGAGAATGAGGCTAACTTGGTTTCATGAGGGTGTTATAAAAGAATGTGTTTATATTACTATCATTTTTTGTAGTTTCAATTATAGCCTGCAACATCTTTTTTTTCTGGATAGGGGTTCCATTGAACACAGCAGCTGCTGTTCTCTGTGTTCTATAAAATAATACTTGATTAACTCTTTTAGAAATTGCAGAAACATCCAGATGCTGAGACTGTCAAAACCGGTGGGTGCCCAATCTTTAAAGAACTCTGCACAATATTCTCTGAGCCAGCAACCAATGGCAAACATGAATATGTAGCTGCATCTGAGGGTGAATATACTTCTACAACTCCTTGTCCAGAGCCCTTGAACACACACCATGAGGAGTCATCATCAGAATCCCAGGATGAGGAAGATGCTAATGATCCTCAAACAGTTCAACCTACTACACCTACTGAAATTTCTACACGCAAAAGAGGGCGTAAAGGAATTCATGAAGCTATTGCAGATGCCATATTTGAGATGGCGTCTGCTTCAAAGATGAGGGCAGCGGCCCTAGAGCAACAAATTGCGAGATTTAGCATGGCTGACTGTATTAGGGACTTAGATTTGATGCAAGGTGTTGATCGACAACTTTATTTTGCTGCTCTTGATCTCTTCAACAAACCTAATGCTAGGGAGATATTTTTGTCCCTCAAAAAGGATAAACGTTTAACTTGGTTGCGTGGTAAGTGTTCTGTTGCATCCAACTAATCTTGTGCAGAATGAAAAAAGGAGGAAAAAATCTCTTTTAGTCAGAGTTTGATCCGTTTCTCTTAAATTATTTGCAAGCTTTGATTATATAATCTCATTCATATCACAGTACTTCCGGAATTGTTAATGTTAAAATCAATATTAATGTTTGATTGACACCAATGATGTTTTCTAAAGTTTTAAAACGGATCATTGAACTTGTAAAGAAAGTCGTTCGTAATTATTTCATTTGCAAAACCAGAGTTAAAAGCTTGAATTGGTAATTATCAAAGGAATTTTAAACATATAATCACTCGTTTATCGGGAGTATTTTAGAAAATTGAGTTTTTAAAATACACGCAAAGTGTAATTTGATAAGATATTTTCTTAAAAAAAAAGGGAGATGTTAATAAATCTTGTAAGAATTTAGCAATAATGTGTATTTGTTATCTACAAGCCTTTTAACAAATTATAACTTTGATTTTTCGAAATTCTGCTTGGTACAAGTTTGGAAATCTAATAATTAAATGTATTCAATATATAGTCACATCAAATAAAAATTATATAAAAAAGTTATGAAAAAGTTTAAATGCTTGTGCAAAGATATCTTACACATATTAGGTGAATTGATTTTGACGGTTTAATCGGTCAAACGTTGGAAGTACAGTTTTAAATGCATGTCACTAAAGCCACAGTATGAATAATAGAATCGTTGGAAAACATATTAAGCACAGTTCAGCTGAAATCTGACAAAAGCATATAATTGTAACGAATGAATTCTTGCAGGAAACGTGACAGGAGCAGTGATTCGGTAATTTGTTGAATTCATAGACAAGACAGTTTCCCAGCTTTAAGAAGAGAATAACCAAACCTTAAAAAAAGGTACATGCAACAACTAGGCAACAAACTTCTGGAGTCTTGAAAATCATAAATTTTTCTCGAATATATATACTATCATATTAACAGTACAGAATGAAACCAAGTAAAACCCATCATAATACAGCAATGGCGTCCGTAACTGGAGAGGGTATGAGGTATCATGATTCCTGATATGAGCTGGTGTAAAGGCAAGATGAGGGTGATAATCATATTCATCTATACACGACATATGAACAAGAATTTTCCTATGCCAATATTCTCTTCACGTCATGCTCCTGTTCAGCAACTTTAGCTTTGTTGTATACAGACTCAAAAACCTCCATGCACACACTTGAAAACCCCACAATCCCTTGAAACACGTGAGGGCAACCCATTTGCAAGTTATTCAGCGTCATTGCCCGCGTTACATTCACTGCCTTCTCGTATTTGCTCTTCTCTTCTTCTGCCTTTGCTCTTAAGGCTTCCACCTTGGCACGTTTCTCGGTAACCGACTCCTTCTTTCTCATGGAACCGGAAGATTCTGGCATGGAGTACGGACCATACTTGCACTCCAACGACCGAAGCTGAACCACCTTCTTCTCAAGCTCTTTGAACGCACAATCTGACTTCTTCTTTTGTTTATACTCCTCTGCCTGTTGCACTACAATGGCATGAATAACCGTCAACAAGCTTTTTATTCCTTCGGATGCTACATTGTCTGGAATGCGATCAACAGCAAGGTGCCACTCTTCACAGAGGGAGTAAATCTTTGACTCCTCGGGGGTTCTGCTTAGAGGGTTTTTGCTGAACTGGAAAAGGGTGAGTCTTAGCCATCCTGTGAGGGATTGGATGTAATCGCGGTGGGCCTTGAAGAGGTTGCAGAAAGATTGGTGCCATTGCTGTACTTCAAGCTCCAGCTGAAGAGTTGATTGCCTGTGAATCTCAGAAGTGGGGTTGTTTGATGGTACGGTGTTGAGGTATTCTAGTTGCTGAACTATGTGCTTTTGAACCTGATGACACTCATACATGCTTCTCCACATGCACATTAATCTGCCAACGTAACAAACATAATGCTGAGAAAGGCTTGTTTTTTTCTTTTCAAGTCTTATTCTGATAAACTACACTACTAACAATCATAGGCGAGGAAAATTTTATCTTCTACAGCAATTAAAAAGATATAAAAATGAAGTTCATATTTTTTTTTTCTCATAAATGTTTTTGATTGTTGAATGTTGAATTGTAATGTCAGTTATGTTACTGTTGATAGATATCCTAGCAGGGCAGGGATAATGCTACACATTCTGTTGGCAATCAGAAGCAACAATGATTGGGCCAGGAAAACCATTCAGTGCTGAAAGCAAACAAAATGGCGATGGATAATTTGTATTTCAGATCGTTTGACAAGGGTCAAATTTTGGCAACAGTTTTGCCAGTTCCCAGCGGAGAGTATATCTCGATTTTCAACCTGTCCCAAAGTTGTGTTGTTTGTACAAGTTGGCAACGAAAAAAAGGATATCAAGATTTATGAATAGAAAACACAGATAAGAATCATCACGCGGGGATCATAACATCCCATCCATTGGTACATAATCATTCCAATTGAAACTCGAGTGGGAAAATATATGGTACAAAGTACGCCAAAATAGTGTCTAGTCCAAGATATTTATATATATATATATATATATATATATATATATAAAGGGGGTTTAGAAGCGATAAGCCCTGATCCAAAGGAAACCCCCACGATAAAAAATGAGATTTTGGGTCGTACGAATTGTACTCGTCTCAGTCAAGGGCGCGGTCAGGTTTGTCTTCGCCAAAAAACAAGTTTGAAGCACAAAACTAAATCAGTGAAAACGATAAAGCAGTCAAAAGCAATATTTTATACTGTCACTGATACTACGCCTACGCATGTATATATTCTGACTCAATTTGTAACTCAGTCCCTTGAGGGAAAAGGGTGCTCCCACGGCTTATGCATGCCTCTTCGCTTTTCCCATTCCCACCAGCAGTCAACCGAACAAAAATGCTTCCCTTGCTTTAAGATTCAGTATCTTATTTGCTACTAAACTACTGTTTCTTACTATTGCCGGATAACTTTTTCCTTTAGCTCATGACCATTCCATTTGTGACACGAAGCTATGTATAAAAGTAAAGATGATTCTAAAATGAGAGAACTTACCCTTTGACAAGCTCAAGGAGTTGAGGGTAGAGCTCTACCTCCCTTAATTTGATTATTTCAGTAGATGTACTATCAATGGCCTGAGAAGCAACCATCATTTGTGATTCTAATTTCTCCACTTCTTTCTTTGTCTTCTCTGCCTTCACATACTCAGCTCTCTTCATCTCCATCTTCCTTAGCAGTGCCAGCTTCTTCTCATGCTCCATCTTTATAGTCTTAGCATTCTTTAACCAACCAAAGCAAATATTAGAAAAGTTAAACAACGATTAATGGGAATTGTCAAATTATCAATGAAACTAATAAAAAAAATCGTATTCCTCCTCAAGTGATTTAGAGGGACTACAAAAGGGAAATGAAATATTGAACAATAACCAAGTACATGAACACATGACCACTAGTGGAAAACCATAGCATCATAGAATATTAGTTGTAAAGAACAAGATTTCTTCACCAGACCCGCATCAAATCTTATCCTCAAAAGAGAAATAACTTATAACTTTTCCCTTTTCTTTTTCTTTTATTGTTACCATCAAAGGGGAAGCTCAGCAAAAAAGCAACACACCTTGACCTCTTGAAACAACTTCTTCTCCCATGCATATAGCCTCTCCACAGTAGAGCCGTGCCCAACACTTCCACCTCCATTTGCCCCAAAAGTACCAACAGAAACAGGAGTCCCCTCAGCCAGTTTGCCAAACCCATTCAGCTTCGGACTCGAACCCCAAGTCCACAATGACGGACTCAAATTCCACCCATGGCTGTGCACTTTACCTACCACCACCAAGGACAAACACAACCCTTCAGAATCCAAAAGGGCCGAGAAAAACACAAACTTGAACTAAATACAAAAGTCAAATTAAACCATAAACAAAGGAGTTAATTCAACATGCAAGGGGTTCATTTCTACTTACCACAAGCAAATCTCAAGAGATTCACACTCCAGAAAAGGAGTTAACACTTAACACTCAAAAAATTGTCACATGCAATGAAGAAAGTGAAGCTTACACGCTTTACTGTTATCAGAAAATCCAGAGTTTGAAACTTCAAGGATCAAAGAAACATGAGAACCAGCATCAGCAGCTTTGAGAAAATAATCATCAAGCTCTTTAATAACTTCAACAAGATCCTTAGTACTATTCCTTGAAACAACCATTGCAAGCTCACTAGGTGTCTCCTTGGAAAATCCGCTCACAACCGACGGCGGAGCTGTCACGCTCGCCGCCGCCATCACCACCACTTCTGATCCGGCAGTGGTCGTAGCCTCCCACTCCTCCTCCGTCACAGACCGGGAAGCCACCGCCGGCCCAGCCGGCATGAACGGGTCCCAGAAATCCCAGGCGGAGGAAGGCACCGGAGGCGGCGGTGGAGGCGGCGGGGGAAGAGCGGGGGAGGAGGTAGTGTCCGACGTCCACGTGTAAGAGCTCGGACTCATCGGAGGCGGCGGAGGTGGCGGCGGCATCGGGGTGGGGGTTTGCAGCGGCGGCGGCGGGAGAATGGGCTGTGGGCGCGGCGGAAGGTGGTGATGGTGATAGTTGAGATGGTGGAGAACCGTGGTTTCAGCATTTGCGAACTGAAAGAGTGCAGAACCAGTGGCACGAAGCGAACGAATGTACATAGCATGTGCCGCGGAAAAAGCGTGTCTTGCTTGCACGAACTGCTTCATGTAACGCTTCCTGGCTTTGCAACGCGACACCGTTTCTTCCCTCTCTATCCTGGAGTGGCAGCAACCCATCTTCTCTTTTTGTTGTTCAGTGAAGGGGAATGAGTAAAGGTTGGTTTTTGCTTGAGTTTTTTGTGTGCTAAAAAAAATGGGGTGGTGGTACTTCTGCAAAAGTTGCCTATTTTAATGCCTGAAACTCTGGCTTTGGGGTGGGAAGTGCCAAAGGTACTTTATTTTTGGGTCAAAACTAAAGAACCTTCATTTAAAGGCATTCCTCTCTGGGACACTTGAACTTGCATCAGAATCTAAAGTAGAGAAGAGAGATAATGCAGTTTAGGAATGTGGTTGAGTAGAGGATGCTGCATTGGGTTTTCTCTCTCTATACTATAGTGGGGAGGAGCAGCAGCAATGGAGAGAAAGAGAAGCAGCACACACACAGACAAGGGCTTTGGGCAGAGAGCCTGCAATTAAAAAATACAGTAAATTTTGTTTGGTGTTTTGATTTTGGTGGACCAAAATGCCCCCTCTCAGGGCCTATAGGGGTAATTTTATTTTCACTTTGCATAATAACATAACATGAAGTAACATGCATGATGCAGGGCACGACATACCCAAAGGGCCACTGCCAGATCAGATCAGATATGCACTTCTGGGATATCCTTCAAGAATTTTAAACAGTGGCTTTCTAGATTCAAGAGTACGGACACCAACACTATTTCTACCAATATTTCTTTTTTATTAATTCAATTTTATTTAAAAGTATAAACGAATCTAGTTAAAGAAAAAGTTTTATGTTTTAAATATCAATAAATAATAAAAATATATCTAAAAGAACAAGTTCAAAGTAAAAAAGTGTATCAGTAACATTTATATCAGATCCAAAAGTCATTTTACTAAATATATTATACTCATGCAACTAATGAAATAGAGTTATGACTTCAAATCTTTTTCACCATTTCTTCTTGTCCATAAAGAAAGATTTTGATTTACTAGAATTTCTTGTTGAATGTGTACATAAAGATCATGACATCTCATGATTCTCTTCCTGAGTATGGGATGGGAATGTTTCAAAATATTTTATACAGAACAAAGTTTGTTACTTTTTCAAATTGACAATTAAGCAAGAATAATGTCCATAAGTTTTGCTGTGATGAATAGTATATATACTTCTTCAAGAACTTCACGTGTTAACCTGTTACCTCTATTTAACATATATTCCTATTATTAAAATATGAAGAATGATTCTAATTCACGAAATTAATGTTATTGGTTGTTAGAACTGAATGTTCTCCTTGTGAAGGAAACAAAATAATGACGACAACAAATTCTTTTTCTCTAGCTGCAGCAAAGTAATCAAAGGAACGAAATCCCTTCCTTGGAATGGCAGCATCGGCTTCTTGTTCATCCTGTTCTCTCTCGCTTCATATAAAAACCCTTCACATGCAAAAGCCTTTCTGCACTTGCACCTTCTATTTCATAATCCTCTCTCTCAAACCACGAAGTTGCATCTGAAACTTAACTATATAGTGCAATGGCAAAGGCTATAGCTGATGCTGAGTATGTGAAGGAAATTGAGAAGGCTCGTCGTGATCTTCGCGCTCTTATCTCCAGTAGAAACTGTGCCCCTCTCATGCTTCGATTAGCGTATGTTAATTATAGCTACTTTCATTTCTTTATCTGCAGTATTGTATATTTTATATAGCAAACTTTAAACAACTATCTATATCTTATTTGTAGGTGGCATGATGCTGGTACCTATGATGTTAAGACAAGAACTGGAGGCCCCAATGGTTCTATCAGGAATGCACGAGAGTTGAATCACGCAGCAAACAAGGGTCTGGAAACAGCAGTTGTGTTGTGTGGTGAGTTTTACTCCAACTTAACCTTACATAATTGAGTCCCAAAACCTACATCATTAGAAAGATTTCTCCAAAATCCTGCTCTGCTAATAACTACATAAAAATTAGCTTTTAAAAAGTCTTATTTCAGATATACTTAGCTGCTATTAGTTGGCCCACAATCTTATACAGATATCAAATCATATTTTTTCTATATAGCCCTCATTGCTTTTGGTTTCTTTGTACAACAGAGCAAGTGAAGGCCAAACATCCAAATGTTTCATATGCTGACCTTTACCAGGTTATAACTTTAGTTTACATTTTTCAGATATCAGTTAATATTTGTTAAAAATCAGAAGAATTATGTAAGTTAAGTTGCATGCATTGGATTATTTTGTATTTCAGCTAGCTGGTGTTGTTGCAGTAGAGATCACTGGGGGACCAACTATTGACTTTGTTCCAGGAAGAAAAGTATATATCATTCGCAAATTTTGTTTAGTTCATGTGTTTCAATTTCGATGCTTTAACTTTATATTTACTGTACAATATGCTACTTGCTTTACCAGGATGCATTGGAATCTCCAGCAGAAGGGCGTCTTCCAGATGCCAAACAAGGTAAATCACTGTGTTGTTTAATTTGTCTTCTGTCATTTATTGGATAAAAGTATTTTGTTGACATCATTTCTATAATTTGTCTCCATGCATAGTGAATTTTGGTTCTAGTTATTGAGACTATTCATAGATAATATATGGAAGAATTTCAGGTGCATCGCATCTAAGAGAGATGTTTTATCGCATGGGGCTAGGTGACAAAGACATTGTGGCTCTATCTGGAGCTCACACTTTGGTAAAAACTATATTACATATATACAAGAGTTCTTTAATTAGTAAATATTTAAACTGTACATTTAACTTTTTCATTACTATATTTTAATTTCATAAGGGCAAGGCACATAGAGATCGTTCTAACTTTGAAGGGCAATGGACAAAGGACCCTTTGAAGTTTGATAACTCATATTTTGTGTAAGATGTTTACTTGCATGATCTTCTGATATGTTTATGGTTAATTTATTCAAAATGTATAAAAATTGAAATTGCATATAACACTATCAGAGAATTACTGAAAGGGGAATCAAAAGATTTGTTGAAACTTCCCACAGACAAGGCTCTAGTTGAAGATCCTATCTTCCGCAACTATGTTGAACTGTATGCAAAGGTAACTGACAAATCAAAGAGTTGGAAATTAACATTTAATGATTATATAGACTGAAATTAGGCTAAAAAAACTATTTTCGATTGTACTAGGATGAGGATGTTTTTTTCTCAGATTATGCAACCTCACACAAGAAACTCTCAGAGTTGGGCTTCATTTTGAAGAATCATCGTTCCATGTTAGCCAAGGGAGTTGTAGGATTTGGTATTGCCTTAACTGCAGTGATCTTGGGTTACTTACACGAACTAAACAAAAGAACCAATTGAATATTAACTTAATTTAATGTATGATATTGTCAAAAATAAAAATGCTTGTATATGATTTGTGAACATCAAAAGTTTTCATTTGCTTTCTTAAATGTAATCTATATTTTATATTTGTACTATTTTTTAATAATAATGTTTGATGTGAAAAATGAAGTCTTAATATTTGAGGAGGTTTTTACTTTGAATTTATGATTTGGTTATTAAATATTTTCTTAAATAACTTTTGTTTCTACCGATTGACTCGCTTTGCCGGTTGACTCGAACGGCAGTCTTTACCCCTTCTATCTTCGCCTGAGAATCACACTTTCTTGATTAAAGAATCTCTCACCTGCAAAGACAACGGGGCATCTTGACGGTTGTTTGCACTCCGACGTCCAAGTGTATAAATTAGTTTCAGACTTAGAAACTGTGTACCTTGCTAGGGTTCTTGGCACCCTTTATATAGGTTGAAACTAGGGTTTATCTTTGTGTTGTTACCCTTGTCTAGGGTTCCTTGGGGAACGTCCTTACACCGCTATTTACATAATTTTAGCGTATCTGGCACATGGAACTTCCCTTAATTGGAGTGCAACGAATAATAGAGTGGTCGTCTGGGTACCAACTTGTGCACCTAGTCTCTGGGGCCATCTGCTTCGTGGGTGCCCTAAGTATCCACGTGCCATGCATGCAGCTTTCCCTGGAAACCCTAACCCTAATGGGCCTTAGCGCCTTTCAGGATTATTCACTCGTGTCGCGCCTATATACGCTATACACACCACATGCACGAATCCTTCGTGTCTTAGGCTTCCCACATATCTAATGTGATAGGCGCATGCTTTCAACCGTTGGAATTCTTTGGTGGAGTTTGCAGAAGCTTTCATGGAGTGCTCACGGACAAGGCTCTCTCTTGGAGATCATGGTTGCCTTGGGGGTGCAGGACAAGTATGGAGGTGAGAGGTTCGGCCAGCTCACTTGGAAGGTGGAGATTGAAGACTAAACTTGTCTAGAAGTAGACAAGAGTGACAAATTGGCACAAAAATTTGGCAGCAATTTCACTCTATGATTAATCTTGATTTACATAAGGTAGACTCCTCCTTTTATAGCAATGGAGGACCTCTCAAATGAAATGCAAATACAAGGGAAATAGCTTTGGAATGTCCACCAAATGCATCTTAGCACATGGAGCACATGTAGCATATTTAACATGTGCTTGAAAAGCTTTTAGCACATGTTTCATATGGTTCATGTGGAGATAGCTGTGTACACATTTATCACATGGAGCATGTATTAATTGTGTGCTCTTCTACCTTGCTCCAATCGACCTAGGTGAATTTAGAGGTTTTAGAAACTCTAAATTAGCCTAGGTTGATTTTATGTGCTAAAATTAAATTCCAAGAAAATTTCAGTAATTTCTTATTCTAATTTTGACAGAAAAATAATATTCTACTCTATACTAAGCTTCATGGCCTTTGAACATATAGAGGAACCTTTCTCTGCTATCAGTAGCAGTGTTCCAATCCTCTTGAATTCTTCTAGCTATAGCTCTTGCAGTTGGCCCAAATCTTCTATGTGGTGGGCTTGAGCTTGTATTTGGGCTTGGGCTTCTTCTATCATGGGCTTGGGCCTCTGCCATCATAATGTCTTTAACTGTTAACTTAGGATGATTCTAGGGCCCACCTTACGTGGCCCAATATAATTGTTCAAACCGTCGACATTCAATCTCTCCCCCTTCTGGCGAGATCTGATGTCGATCTCCAACGTTGAGGTTTGTGGTACCGATGTCCGAAGACTGACTAATAGCCTGATAAGTGTGTTTGGGGCCCACCTCACGTGGCCCCCTTCCACTATCAGGCATCGGTGTGTGATGTCTGAGTTCAATCACTGGAGTCGATGACCGAGGACTGGTCGAGACACAAGCTCCCCAGTCTCGAGACGGTTGGGACTCGTTGACGCTTGAACTTCTTCGTGCACTGTTTAAACCTTTAATCCTTTATGCTCTCTTCACTGTTTCATTACTTCCACTTACGCGAACCTTCTTTTAAGTATTTTTGCGAAACGATCTCTCTCTCTCTTCCGAATCTTCAAACCCTTGAACCTCAACATTCAAAGGTATGATTTTTACTCACTGATTGCTCTTGCTTCATGATTATGATGCCTATAACATGCTTATAACTGCCTGGGACTGTTTATGTTTTCTGCATTTTAGGTTTTCCGCACATTCATTTCCCTTGTTTTACGCTTTGAGTCTTTGTTCTATGGTTTTTCTGGTTTTGTCGAGTCACGCCATCTTCTTCCTCTAAAGTTTCGCTTTTTCTTCTCTTTTTTAGCTTCCTTATTTAAGATGACCCAACAAGAACCTTCTCCAGTTCCTCCTTCAGACTCTAAATCATTTTCGTCTCCATCCCCTGTTCCACCTACAACACCAACCCCTCCTCCTTCCGCCTCCGTCTATAAGTCCCTATATCACTGGGCACCTGCTGCTCTTCTAAATGAGACCTCCAGTTTTACCTCCTTTGCGAGTATATCTGCTTATAGGAAGAAACAAACCTGCCACAAATCAAGCGTTTTTGGTAAAGACCATGACAAGTTCGTGAGGATGGTGGCTTGCAGAGAAGGAGATCCGGTGTGTGCTGACGAGTTTGAACTTCGATTACCCTTCACCCCCTTCGAGCGAGCACTCCTAACTGAGGTGAACATCACCTCCGCCCAGCTGCACCCCAACAGTTGGGCGTTCGTGAGGGCCTTTGCGATCCTCTGCCACTGTCTTGGCCATACGCCATCGACGGATGTGTTTCTCTTCTTCTTTGAAGCGAAGAGTCCAAGCAAGAAGTTGTGGGTCAGCTTCAACGACGTTGCTGGGAGGGTGCTTCTAACGCTCTTCCAACAATCGTACAAGGGGTTCAAGAAGCACTTCTTTTAAATGGGTTCCCTCTCTACTGGGCGGAGAAGTCAAACCTCCTGAAGCCCAGGTGTCTTGAGGATCTTCTCCCTCAAGAGCGGGAAGTATGCGACCTCCTCTCTGGCCTTCATACCCCATTTAGCACATTGGAGTTGCTCAAACTTGAGTTTAGCCCCAAGGCCCTTAAGAGTTACATTGGTACCCTTCTCATTCCTGTCTTATCTTTGTCTGCACCTTTACTTGCTTTATTGTTGTGACTTATTCGCTGTCTCTGTGCAGATATGGGCTTTAACAAGGATAAGAAGAAAAAGCTGGCCGAACTGCTTGCCAAGCGCAGGGCGGCCCCTGCTGGTGTGGGCACTTCAACACCCATTACTCCTCCAACTTCTGCCACCTCGGCCCCCATCACAACTGAGCCAGCCCCTATTGATAGGCAGAAAGGGGTGGTGGTAATGACTGTCGATTCAGAGGACGAGGATACCTGTACGGGCCTCGTCTTCAAGCGACTGAGGGTGGGCGAAGCCGCGGCGCCCTCCCATTTTGCATCTGGCGGGCTCATCCCAGTCTTCAGGGATAACCCTCCAAGCGCTTCCTCCCCACGCGATCTCATTGTACATGAAAATGGGGGGGAGATCGCCCCCGAAGACTGCCCAATGCCTCCCGCTCCCAAGCTCATTGCGCTTCTCCAACAAGCCCTCAAGCGCTTCCAAGACAAGGAAATGTTGGAGAGCTTGAGCGGCAACCTCCTCCAAGACCGCGTGGCGTACGACCTTGGAGACTTTCTCGTCGCATCCAGTCTTGCACTGAGTAAGGCTCAAGAAACACAAGAACTGCAGGCTAGGATGGCGACACTGGAGGAGGAGCTGGCCCTCAAGACCAAGGCCTTCTCCAACCGTGAAACTGCCATGTACCAAGAATTGGCAAGCCTTCGCCAATCCAAGAAGGACGCCAAAAAGCATCTTTTTTACAAGAGCCATGAGGCCGTCCAACTGAAAGCGAAGATCTTGCCTCTTTGCAACAAGGTGATCGACCTGGAGGAGAAGGTCGAGGGGATGCAGGCCAAACCAAGTTGGAGGAGAGGGTCACCCAGCGCTAGGTTCAGCTGGGGCAGGTAGAAGGGGAACTGGCCGAGAAAGTTGAACTCTTCAAGAAGACGGAGGAGGAGCTCAACAATGATGTTGCCGATGCTTATTGCGAGGGGTTCCAAGATGCCATAACTTAGTTTTCCTGTGTGCATCCTGAGGTGGATCTTTCCCCTTTCAGTGAGTCCAAATGCGTTGTTGATGGGCAACTCGTTTAGAGAGTAACCGCCCTGTAATTTTGTCTTCTTGATGAACAATTTGCCTCTTGTATATGTATGTATATTTTTATTAGCATTTGTCTTTCCTTTAACTGTTTGTCTTAGCTACTTTGGTTTGTGTTTCTATGCCTTTACTTGCATTGACTTCAACTAACAACGCCTTCGACATAGGCTCTCCCTTTAGGTTGCACGCTTTAACCTCATACGTTTTATCTTGTGTGCGTCTTAACTGGCTCAAACTTTGTTCGAGGATAAACTCCTCTTGTTGTTTTTTATCTTCTTTTTGCGAAGTAAGGCTACCTGTTGATCTCATCCCCACCCCCCTCAGATCGACGGGAATGTCTTGCTGGTAACACTGGTGAATCACACCGCTCTCGACCTTGGCTTACAAACAAGGGAGAAGTGTATCCTCCCAATCTTGACCCTGCATCACGAAGGTAGGGGTGAACTTAACCGATGAGCCATGTTGTTCGACCTTGGAGTTACTACACAAGAGGGAGGCTTCCTAACATACTGCCCCCATCTTGGTGTTTCTAACTCGAGTGAATGGCTCTTACCGACCACATCTTTGCTGTACAAAGTCAAGGGATAGGTCTGAATAACTGACCGCGACCTTGCTATAAAAAGTCAAGGGACATGCCTTTAACGTTTGAACCATACTGTTCTCAGCCTTGGTAAACTTGCGCAAGAGGGAGGTTCACCAAGGAACCATACTATTCCCGACCTTGGCCCATTACTTCAAGGGAGAGGTTCATTAACTGGCGAACCATACTATTTTTCGCCTTGGTGAACTTACACAAGAGGGGCTCATTGGGGAACCAAACTACCTCCGCTCTTGGTGTATCACTTCAAGGGAGAGGTTCATTATCTGTACTGCACACACATTTCTTAACTGAATAACTGAAATTTTATTTGGGTGACCTCATTAAAAAACCCTTATGAGGGAAAAAGAGTGTCCCCTTAAAACGTGTACAATGCAAAACATCTTTAACTAAAATAAAACTTAAGATTGGTCGCATTCTAAGTACGAGGGATCGCGCCACCCTCTAACGTTTCGAGCCTGTATGCTCCATTCCCAAGGGCCTCTGTCACTCTGAAAGGACTAGTCCACTTGGGAGATAGCTTGTTCTCTAGCTGGTACGGGTGGGCCTTTCGCATCACCAGGTCGGCGACCTGGAACTGCCGAGGTCTCAGCTTGGAGTTGTATTTGTACTCCACCCTCCTTTTCAAGGCTTCAGCCTTAATCCTTGCTTCCTCCCTTACTTCATCTAGTAGGTCCAGGTTCACCTTCCTCTCTTCATTGGAGTCCTCGACCACGAAGTTCAGGAAATGTGGTGAGTTCTCCTGGATTTCTACTGGAATCATTGCGTCTGAACCATACACCAAGCTAAAGGGTGTTTCCCTGGTTGTGGACTGGGGAGTAGTGTCGTAGGCCCACACAATTCTAGGAACTTCTTCCGCCCATGTCCCCTTGGCTTTTTCTAGCCTTCTCTTCAGACCTCTGAGCAGAACTCGATTGGCAGACTCGACCTGCCTGTTCGTCTGGGGGTGTTCAACTGACGCGAACACCTGTTTCACTCCCAGCTCTATACATAAGTTGCCCAATTGTTGGCTTGCAAACTGGGTACCATTGTCAGACACCAATCTCTTCGGGATTCCAAAATGGGACACTATATTTTTCCACACAAAGTGTTGGATCTTATGGGCTGTGATCTGCGCCACTGGCTCAGCCTCGATCCACTTTGTGAAATACTCTATGGCAACCACGAGGTACTTCATCTGCCGTACTGCCAAAGGGAAAGGCCTCAGAAAGTCGATTCCCGAAGTATGAAATAGCCATGGGCTGTAGATCGACCTCAACTCCTCTAGAGGCGCCTTGTGCCAGTTAGCATGTTGTTGGCACTGTTTGCATCGCTGGGCATATCTCGTGCAATCTTCCCTCATGGTTGGCCAGTAATACACTGCACGAATGGCCTTTGACGAGAGGCATCGACCACCGACGTGGCTACCGCATATCCCCTCATGCAGTTCTGCCATGATGCACGTGCATTGTTCGCCACTTACACACACCAGGATAGGATGGGTGAACCCATGCCTAAATAACTTCCCATCGATCAAGGCGTACTTGTTCGAATTTTTCTTGATTTTTATGGCTTCTGTGGGTTCTAACGGGAGTACTTATCATCTAAGTAGCGTTGGTAGGGTGTCATCCAAGTTTCTCCTGTTTCAAATTGGTAAACCTGTGACGACATCTCCCTAGCAACCGAGTACACGCTTACTCTGGGCGTTTTTACCGTTTCATGCGTTAGTGACCGATGACTCCTCCTCATCCCTTCCGATGTGTTGATCTTTTGGACTTCTTCTGCCATATTGTTCGCGATAGTTCGAGGTGTCTTCAGGGTCTCCTAAATCACTGTCATCTGCTTGCCCCCCTTGCCCGAACTGGCGAGCTTTGCAAGCAAGTCTGCTTGGGCATTCTGTTCTCTGGCACGAGAACTAACTCGAACACCTCAAACGACTCCTTCAGGACTTGGACATACTCTAGGTATGCGGCCATCTGAGGGTCCTTAGCTCGGTATTCCCCCGTGACCTAACCTGTGACTAACAATGAGTCACTCTTTGCCAACAAACCTTTCGCTCCCATCTCCTTGGCTAGCAGCATTCCAGCAATCAGGGTCTCATATTCTGCTTGGTTGTTACTGGCCTTGAAAGCGAACCATAGGGTCTGCTCAATCAGCAACCCATATGGTCCTTCCAAGATGACACCAGCCCCACTACCTTGTTGGTTTGAGGAAACCATCTACAGAGAGCACCCATTTGAAACCTGCTCCTTCTTGATGCGTGGCTGCCGAGGAGAGCTCTACTACAAAGTCAGCGTAAACCTGACCTTTAATGGGGCCTCTAGGCTCATATTGTATGTCGAACTCAGATAGCTCTACTGCCCATCGCACCATTCTGCCTGCCACATCTGGTTTCTGCAAGACCTTGCGAATTGGAAGGTCTGTCATTACTATTACGGTGAAGCTCTGGAAGTAGTGGCGAAGTCTTCGCGCTGAGAACACTATTGCTAGAGTTGCTTTCTCTAAGGCCTGGTATCTCACCTCTGGCCCTTGCAATACCTTACTGACGAAGTAGATCGGCTTCTCACCTGCTCTTGCTCTTGCAGCAGAACTGAATTGATCGCCTTCTCTGTAACTGTGAAGTACTGGCGAAGTGGGGTACCTAACACTGGCTTGCACAACACTGGTGGACTGGCCAGGTACTCCTTTAGCTTTACAAACGCCTCTTCACACTCTCGGGTCCATACAAACTTGTTGTTTCTCTTCAGGCACTGGAAATAAGGATGCCCTTGTCTCCTCCTACCGATACGAATCTGGACAGAGCGGCCATGCGCCCTGTCGACTGCTGCACCTCCTTAACTGAGATCGGGCTCCTCATGGCTATTATCGCAGCGCACTTATCAGGATTCGCCTCTATCCCATGTTCAGTGAGTAGGAACCCCAATAACTTGCCTACCTCCACCCCGAACACACACTTCTCCGGGTTCAGCTTCAGCCTGTACTTCTCTATCATGGTGAATTACTCTTCCAAGTCTGTTACGTGCTGCTCCCTCTGCTGGGAGGTGACCACCATGTCATCTATGTACGCTTGGACATTCCACCCTAGCATGGGCGCTAATACTCTGTCCATTAACCTCTAGTAGGTGGCACCTGCGTTCTTCAACCCGAAGGGCATCACGTTATAACAATAACAAGACAACTCTGTTATGAACGCCGTCTTGGACTCGTCCCTAGGGTGCATCATGATCTGGTTGTAACCAGAAAAGGCATCCAGGAAGCTGAGTAATCTGCATCCGAACGCCCTGTCCACCAAAGCATCAATACTGGGCAGCGGGTAGGAGTCCTTTGGACAGGCCTTATCGAGGTCTGTGAAGTCAACGCACATCCTCCACTTCCCGCTGGCCTTCTTCACTAGTACCACATTGGCCAGCCATTCAGGGTACTGAATCTCCCTTATGTGGCCAACCTTTAGCAACTTCTCTTTTTCTTCGCAGACGAAGTGACACCATTCCTCGTTTTACTTTCGTCTTCTCTGGCGGACAGGTCGGACCTGGGGGTCCATGGTAAGACGATGGCACAGGAAGTTAGGGTCTATGCCAGGCATATCAGAGGAAGACCACGTGAAAGCGTCAAGGTGTCGCGCTATGACCTCAACAATTTGACCCTGTTTCTCTTGGCCTAAGGACTTGCGAAATTTGAACATCTTCCCATCGATTTCTCGCTCCAGACATCTTCGGCGGGTTTGGGTCGTTTCTCCCGAGCGATCTTTGCACGGGTGACCCCTTCTTCCCTTGGAGGCTGGGTAGTAACAACGAACACCCCCTCTTTGTCTTGAGGCTATTTTCGTAACACCTTTTAGCCTCTTTCTGGTCAGACTTGATGGTAATAACCGTACCCTCAAGGGAAGACAACTTCATCTTCATATGCCTCGTAGAGGCAATCGCTCCAATCCTGTTCGAAACAGGTCTGCCTAACAGTTTATTGTAGGTTGATGGGGCGTTAACAACAAGATACCTGATCTTGGCGATGCGTGAAGCTGCACCGTCTGTGAAAGTCTTTCTCAGCTCTATATGGCCACGCACCTCCATCTGGTCTTCAGCGAAACCATACAAGCACCCGGTATATGGCCTCAATTGGTCTGGGGATAATTGCAATTTGTTGAAGGTCGACCAGAACATCACGTCAGTCGAACTTCATTGGTCTACGAGGACACGATGCACCCTCCTTCCTGTTGTGACTAACGAAATCACTACTGGATCATTGCCATGGGGTATGACATCCTGGCGGTCGGCCTTGGTGAAGACGAGGTCGACATCGGGAGTCTGATCTTCCTCCTGTACCTCTACCACCATCACCTCTCGTGCGTACTTCTTCCGCTGGGAGGCAGTACATCCTTTTCCTGAGAATCCTCCAACGATGATGTTGATCTCACCATGTATGGGCACCTCGTGCCCTTGATCTGCCCTTGCGGTCACCAATGCTTGATCATTCTATTGTTCCTGAAGGTAATCCTTCAAGAAACCGCTCTTCACGAGCTCATCCAGTTGGTGTGCCAGGGCCAAGCAATTGCGTATATAGTGGCCATGTGCTTGGTGAAACTCGCACTAAGCGTTCTTGTTGGGCCCCATCTTCCTGTCGGTCTTCGCGAGCACCTTCAACCTTGCCGCTATGTTTGGGATAGCAATTAGGTCCTCGAGCTCTACCTGGAAGTTATGTTTTGGGGGTGGGTCCCTTTGCGTGCACGTCCCCGCCTGGGACTGTTCGTAGGGTTTTCCCGCTCCCTTCTTTTCTGTGGTCGCCTCGTGTACCCTCATGGCTTAGGTCGTCCTCCTGCTCGAGGTCGGATATGACCGACAAAACCACGTTGCTCCGTTACTCGATCATTTGCAGCGATGTGTGCCAACTCCCGACGTCTAATCTCGGTGAATGTCTTCGGGTAGAACCTTAGTAGTAATTCGCTGAAAGGTCCTGACAACATTCCTTTGATGAAGGCATGCACCGTCATGGCCTCATCTGTGGGTTTCAACCTCTCCAGCTGGACCCCAAACCTGTTCAAGTAGTCCTTCATGGACTGCCCCTTGTACTGTTTAATGTCGAAGACATCATAAGAAAGACGGGTGGGGGCCTTGTTAACAAGGTACTGTTCCTTGAACAGCGTTGCAAACTGGTCGAAGGTGGTGCTGTGTCTGTCGGGGAGGCTAACGAACCATTCCAACGCCACGCCTGCCAGCGTACTCATGAGCAGCTTGCAGTACACAGTGTCAGATCCTCCTATGAGCATCATCTGAGTATGGAACGCCAAGAGATGGACTCTGGGTCCTCCACACCTGTGAAGGTGACCTTCGGGCCCAGAGACGTGGTTGGCAACGCTGTATCCATGATTGCCTATGAGAACAGCATGGGACGTGCCCTAAGTGGTACAGGTGTGGCACGTTCATCCACCGCGCGCTCCCCTACTTGTTGCAAATCCCTGCGCAATTCCTCATTGGCCCTGCGTAGTTCTTCGTTGTCTGCTCGTGATGCGACAATTTCGACCCTAGATGCTGCCACCTCTGCTTGGAGGGCACACATAGTCTCCAAGATTTGTTGCGTGGTAACGTTGTCCCCTCCAGGAGGCACATCACCTGTGGCTACAACAGATGCTTGCCTCGTACTCCTCATATCGTTGGTAAAAACTCTCAACACGATTGTGAGTGGGACCTTTCTTTAACGAGCCCCACGGTGGGCGCCAAATGTTCTTGCCGGTTGACTCGCTTCGTCGGTTGACTCGAACGACAACCTTTGACCCTTTTATCTCCGCCTGAGAATCGCACTTTCTTGATCAAAGAATCTCTCACCTGCAAAGACAACGAGGCGCCTTGACGGTAGTTTGCACTCCGACGCTCAAATCAGTATAAGGGCAAAGAAACACCAAGTGTATAAAGTAGTTTCAGTCTTAGAAACTGTGTACCTTGTTAGGGTTCTTGGCACCCTTTATATAGGTTGAAACTAAGGTTTACCTTTGTGTTGTTACCCTTGTCTAGGGTTCCTTGGGGAACGTCCTTGTGCCGCTATTTACATAATCTTAACGTATCTGGCCATGGAACTTCCCTTAAATGGAGTGCAACGAATAATAAGTGGCCGCCTGGGTACCAACTTGTGCACCTAGTCTTTGGCGTCATCTGCTTCGTGGGTGCCCTAAGTATTCACGTGCCATGCATGCAGTTTTCCCTGGAAACCCTAACCCTAATGGGCCTTAGCGCCTTCCAGGATCATTCACTCGTGTCGCGCTTGTATGCGCTATACACACCACATGCATGGATCCTTCGTGTCTTAGGCTTCCCACATATCTAATGTTTTTAACTGTTAACTTAGAATGATTCTAGGAACCACCTTACGTTGCCCATTATAACTGTTCAAACCGTCGACGTCCGATCTCTTCCCCTTCTAGCGAGGTCTGATGTCGATCTCCAACGTCGAGGTCTGTGATACCAATGTCCGAAGACTAACCAATAGCCTGATAGGTGTGTCTGGGGCCCACCTCACGTGGTCCCCTTCCACTATCTGGCATCGGTGTGTGATGTCTGAGGTCAATCACAGTGACCAAGGACTGGTCGGGACAACTTTTATGAAATTGTATAAATATTTAGATTCAAAACATAAATTATTATATCTATGTTAACAATATAGATAATTAGTAAAAAAAGTAGTAATGAGTATATGAAATTAAAAGAAAAGATATTATCTTAAGAAAATACAAACCAAATATAGAAGATTGAATAAATACATTGGAATATAAATTATTTCATTTATATATATAACATTGGAGTATTTTTTTATAGAAATAAGTGTTTTTCTCTTTCAAATTTTCTTCAAGCCCATTTTTTCTTGAGATTGTTTTGAATTTTCTCGAACATTTAGTTCTCGAAAAAGGGTCATCTTTATTTTTAATCCTTTACTTTCAAAATCATATTCGTCTTTGTATTTTTTTAAATACCTAAATCTTAATCTCTAAAGCTTGTGCATTAATTATATAGATGGAAAATGACGGTTTTAAAGATTAGACACTAAAATCAAAGATCAACTTATTTTTCACGCTGTCTTTCAATTAATTTGTTATATAAAAAATTGAAATATTATAAAATTTGATGGGGAAGTAAAAGGTTTAAAGTACTAAAATATTATTTAAATGTGTGAAATTTAAATTTAGTTACTGTATGCTTTCAAGTTTAGAGTTTCCTCATAGTTTTATATCCGTAAAAAGCGTATTAGAAAATTTTAAAAAAATATATAAATTATCGTTCAAAATATATAATACTTCTATTTAGTTATTGATCTAAATATATTATATAAAGAGATTTGAGATTGAAAGATAATTGAAAATTCATATATAAAATAGTTCATAGGAAATTAATATTTTTTTGTGTGCAATTCGTACCAAGATTTAAATGTAAAATTTGTGTAAATTACATAAAATTCTTATTAGTAGGTTAACCTTAGTGGGTTATAAAATAAATAATGTGTAACTCAACTATAAATTGAAAGATTTTTATCAAAATATTTGTTGTTGATGCTCATGATAAATAAATAATCTTAATATATATATATATATATATATACCACTAAATTTTTTTTAAAATCAAACCACAAAAGAGAGTAATTAAGTTTAATAAAGTCATTTAAAGTTTAGGTTTAATTGGTAACAAGAATATTATCTAAATTTGACTCATTTATTTAAAAGAGACGAAATTTAAGCTAACGTTAGCTTGTTATAGCTAGTTTATTTTTTTTTTTCATTTATTTATATTTCATTCTTAGTAATTATTTTTTTTATTCAATACTCAGTAAATATTTTCATGCTAAAAAATGAAAAATAAAATGGTATTATCGTACAATTTTGTATTTATACTATAAGAATGACACTGAATTTGTTATGATAATAGTGTTGATTTTTTGTGAAAAAAAATAGTTGACATTTATGTTTTATAATTTTGAATTTCTATTTTGATCCCTATCATATTAGGTTTGTGAAAAATGGATTAGGCTCAATTGTTCTGCAAAAATGCGAGACTCATATTGCAAAAGAAATTAAAGAAATAAAAGAATCAATAAAGTTATTAGTGTTTTTTTAATCTCAAATTTAAGTACTATATTGGAATTTTTTTTAATATAAATAAATAATCAAACATAATATAAGAAAAATAATAAAGTAACATATAAACTGGATTTATACTTGTAAATATATATTATATTAATAAAAAATTAAGTCATATTAAACACATAAAAGAAAAAGTATGACTCACTCAATAAAAATTATGCCAAAAAACCAAAAAAAAACTTGTGCCTACTTACAAACTTAAATGTTCAATATTTTACATGCTTTTTTTTAGTGTGAGTAACATGGACTCATTTAATATAAGACATAAATATGATTTATTATTTAATAAAGTGCTTTTTAAATAGATTAGGTCTGTATTATTTTTCATAAAAATTAAAGCTTACTATTATTTTAAATAAGAATATATATAATAATTAATGAGACTTAAAATTTATAAAACATCAAATGTGTAAAAATAATGTTAAAACATCAATAATTTTTGTAAAAAATAAATGTATTTGTGTTTTTTATTGGTAAAGAAAAGCGTGTCTTTAAAGCTATTTTTTTTTTAAAATAGTTGTTGCACTTCTATAATCTAATAAAGATAATTTTATGTTTCCAAATTTAATTATCAAATAAATAGCAAGAAAAATTAAGAATTTATAAGTAATAAAAGAAACACCTAAGGAATGAATTTTGGTAGCTAACTTTTAAAGATCACAATAATTATGGATTAACTTGCGATTGGTGACACTTTCGTGTTGCATCATTTCTTACAATAAAAATTTATCTTTCATAAATTATTGTGATTTTGATGAATTTGGAGAAACTTGTTATTATTGAGGCTCTGATACCACTTTATGGGAACTTGGTAAAGGCTCACAAGAAAGATAAATATTGTGCATACAAGTTTTAAGGGTAAAAAGAAATCAAAACAAGTTATTATGGTTTTAGACAAAGTTCTTATTGCTTTGATTCTTAGTATTTTTTAGGGTTGATAAGGTTACAGAGAATAAAATAGGTTGGTTTAAAAGGGCAGGAAAGCGAGTGAGACCCGATAGGTTACCCACCATTAACATTTTCGGTTGTTAAATTCACTTTGGTCTCACTCACTAGTACAAAATATCAATAAGACGACTCGATATAAAGACGATTTTTACAAAATCATCCTTAAAAAAACACGGTGGAAAACTTGTAATTATTTAGCCTTTATAATGACGGTTCCAGCCTGAACCGTCATTATAAGAGTGTCAACTTGTGCCAACTTACAAACTTAAATGTTCAATCTTTTTACATGATTTTTTTAGTGTGGGTTCCAACAAACATGGACTTATTTAATAAAATACACAAATATGATTTATTATTTAATAAAGTTCTTTTTAAATAGATTAGACGTCTATTATATTTCACAAAGATCAAAGCTTACTATATAAAGGGTGCCAAGGACCCTAGTAAGGTACGCAGTTTTCTAAGACTGAAGCTAATATACACACTTGGTGTTTCTTTGCCCTAATACTGACTTGAGCGTCAGAGTGCAAACGACCGCTAGGGCGCCCCTTTGTCTTTTGCAGGTGGGAGGTTTCTTGATCAAGAAGGTACTTTTCTCAGGCAAGACTGAAGGGCGACAGGAGTCGTTAGAGTCAACCGACGAAGCAAGTCAACCGGCAGGAACATTTGGCGCCCATCGTGGGGCCCGTTAAAACATAGTCCCACTCGTAGTTACGTTAGGAGTCTTTACCAACAATATGAGGAGTATGAGACAAGCAGCTGCTGGATCCGCAGGAAGGGTAACCTCCGGGGGGGACAATGTTACCACCCAACAAATCTTGGAAACAATGCGTGCCCTCCAAGTAGAAGTAGCGGCTTCCTGAGCGGACAACACAGAATAGCGCAGAGCCAATGAACTACTACGTATGGATTTGCAACAGGTGGGGGAACGCGCGACAGACGAACGTGCCCCGCCGGCACCACCTAGGGCACGTCCTATGCCGTTCTCACGAGCAATCATGAATACGACGTTACCAATGACGTCTCTGGGCCCGAAGGTCTACTTCATAGGAGTAGAGGACCCAGAGGCCCATCTCACAACATTCCACACCTAGATGATGCTCACTGGAGGATCTGACGCCGTGTACTGCAAAATGCTGATGAGCACGCTATCAGGCATGGCGTTGGAGTGGTTCGTTAGCCTTCCCGACAGACATATCACCAACTTTGACCACTTTGCTACACTATTCAGGGAGCAGTACCTTGTGAACAAGGCACCCACCCGACTTTCTTACGACGTTTTCGACGTCAAACAGTACCAGGGGGAGTCTATGAAGGACTACCTGAACATGTTCGGTGTTCAAGTGGTGATATTGAAGCTCACTGATGAAGCCATGATAGTACATGCCTTTGTCAAGGGAATGCTGCCGGGATCCTTCAGTGAGTCACTACTAAGGTTCTACCCGAAGACGTTCATGGAGATTAGACGTCGTGCGTTAGCACACATCGCCGCAGATGATCGAGTAATGCAGAAACAAGATCTTGTCAGCCCCGCCCAACCTCGAGCGACAACACGACCTCCACAAATGAGAGTGCATGAGGCAACCACAGAGAAAAAGGGGGCGGGAATGCCCTTGGAGCGGACACCCACAATCGCGCTAAAAGACCCACCCTAAAGCATAACTTTCGTGTGGAACTCAAGGAGTTGATCGCCATCCCGAACATAGCAACGAAATTGAAGGTACCAGCGAAGACAGATAGGAAGATGGGGCCCAACAAGAACGCTTGGTGTGAGTTTCACCAGGCAAATGGCCACCACATACGAAATTGTTTGGCCCTGGCACATAAACTAGATGAACTGGTGAAGAGCGGTTTCTTGAAGGACTATCTTCAAGAGGCCCAAGACGACCAGGCGTTGGTAGCTGCAGGAGCGGATCAGGGGCACGAGGTGCCTATCCACAAAGAGGTAAACACTATCTCGGGAAGATTCTTCGGAGGAGGGTGCACTGCCTCCCAGCGAAAGAAGTACGCACGAAGGGTGATGACAGAAGAGGTACTATAGACAGACCTGATCCCGGCGTCGACCTCACCTTCACGAAAGCCGACCTCCAAGATGTCATACCTCACGATAATGATCTGGTGGTGGTTTCACTGATCACAGTCGGGAGGAGGGTGCGTAGTGTCCTTGTAGATCAAGGAAGTTTGACCGATGTTATGTTCCTGACAACCATCAACCGCTTACAGCTGTCTACGAACCAATTAAAACCCTACATCGGATGTTTGTATGGTTTTGCAAGGGACGAGGTGGATGTTCGCAGGCACATCGAATTGAGGACAACGTTCACAGATGGCACGTTTTCACGCACTACAAGCATTAGGTACCTCGTCGTTAACGCTCCATCGGCTTACAACATACTGTTGGGGAGACCGGCCTTGAACAGGCTAGGAGCAGTTCCCTCCATGAGGCACATGAGGATGAAATTGACTTCCCTCGAGGTGACAATAATCACCATCAAGTCTGACCAAGGAGAGGCTAAGAAGTGCTACGAGAACAGCCTCAAGACAAAGAGAGGGGTGTTTTCTGTCACGACTAGACCACCGAGGGAAGACAGAGTGACCCGTGAAGAGATCATCTGAGAAAACCGGCCTGAGTCCGCTGTTGGTGTGGTGGAGAAGGAGATCGGAGGAAAGATGTTCAAACTTGGGCAGTCTTTGAGTAAGGAGTCACATGATCAAGTCGCCGGGGTCATAGCACGACACCTCAACGCCTTCGCATGAACCGCCACCGACATGCCTGATATTGACCCTGATTTCCTGTGTCATCGCCTGACTATGGACCCCAACATCCGACCTGTCTGCCAGAGAAGGCGAAAGTTCAACGAAGAAAAGCGTCAGGTCATACGGGAAGAAATGGAGAAGTTGTTGAAAGCTGGCCACATCAGGGAAATCCAGTACCCCGAATGGCTAACCAACATGGTACTAATAAAGAAAGCCAATGGGAAATGGAGGATGTGTGTCGATTTCACGGATCTCAACAAGCCCTGCCCAAAGGATTCTTACCTGCTGCCCAATATCGATGCCTTGGTGGACAGTGCCTCCGGGTGCAGGTTACTCAGCTTCCTGGATGCCTTCTCTGGCTACAACCAAATCATGACGCACCCCAGGGATGAATGTAAGATCGCGTTCATGACAGAGTTGTCTTGTTATTTCTATAAGGCCATGCCCTTTGGGCTAAAGAATGCAGGGGCCACCTACCAACGACTAATGGACAAAGTACTAACGCCCATGTTGGGACGAAATGTCCAAGCGTACGTAGATGACATGGTGGTCACCTCCCAGCAGAGGGAGCAACACGTAACTGATTTGGAAGAGCTATTCACTATGATAGCAAAGTACAGGCTAAAGTTGAACCCGGAGAAGTGCGTATTCAGAGTGGAGGCAGGAAAGTTCTGGGGTTTCCTACTCACTGAACGAGGAATCGAGGAAAATCCCGAGAAGTGCGCTACCATAATAATTATGAGAAGCCCAATCTCAGTGAAAGAAGTATAGCAGTTGACGGGGCGCATGGTCGCTCTGTCCAGATTTGTATCAGAAGGAGGAGACAAGGGACACACTTATTTCCAGTGCCTGAAGAGGAACGACAGGTTCGTCTGGACCCGTGAGTGTGAGGAGGCACTCGTCAAATTGAAGGAGTACTTGGCCAGCCCTCCAGCGTTGTGCAAGCCAGAGTTAGGTACCTCACTCTATTTATACTTCGCAGTTACGGAAAGGGCGATCAGTTCGGTCCTATTACATGAGCAGGACTAGGTACAGAGGACAATATATTTCATCAGCAAGGTATTGCAGGGGCCGGAGGTGAGATACCAGGCCTTGGAAAATGCAGCCTTAGCGGTGGTATTCTCAGCAAGAAGACTCCGCCACTACTTCTAGAGCTTCACTGTGAAAGTGATGTCGGACCTTCCAATCCGCAAGGTTTTGCAAAAACCGGATGTGGCGGGAAGGATGGGGCAATGGGCGGTGGAACTATCTGAATTCGACATACACTACGAACCTAGAGGCCCCATCAAGGGCCAGATCTATGTCGACTTCGTAGTGGAACTCTCCTCGGCAGCCACACATCAGGAAGGGGCAAATTTCAGATGGGTACTCTCTGTAGATGGTTCCTCAAACCAACAAGGTAGTGGAGCAGGTGTTATCTTGGAGGGACCAGATGGGTTGCTGATTGAGCAGGCCCTACGGTTCGCTTTCAAGGCCACCAACAACCATGCAGAGTATGAGGCCCTGATCACAGGAATGCTGTTGGCTAAAGAGATGGGAGCAAAAGGGCTGTTAGCAAAGAGCGATTCCTTGTTAGTTACAGGCCAAGTCACGGGGGAATACCAAGCTAAAGACTCTCAGATGGCCGCATACCTAGAATACATCCAGGTCTTGAAGGAGTCGTTCGAAGTGTTCGAGTTAGTCCATGTACCCCGAGAAGGTTTGACCGACTTTTATGTCAAAACTTATGACCATTTGAAGCTTTTTATGGCCATTTGAAGTTTGGATATCCTATTATTGACTAAATGAAGTTGCCGCAAACCCTACACTACTGACAAATTAACACATAACATGCAAATATGCCACGCCTCGTTCCGAGCAACTTTCATTTTTTATTCGACTTTTCTGTCAAAGCTTATGACCATTTGAAGTTTTTTTATGGCTATTTGAAGTTTTTTTATTTTAATATTAGCTAAATGAAGTTGCCACAAACTGTAAACTACAGGCAACATCACACAAAATGCAAATTTGCCATGCCTCGTTTCAAGAAAGTTTAATTTTTTATGTGACTTTTCTCTCAAAACTTATGGCAATTTGAAGTTTGTTTATCCTAATAATCACTAAATGAAATTGCAACAAACCCTAAAGAACTGAGACGTCAACACATAAAATGCAAATATGTCGGGCCTCGTTCCGAGCAACTTTCATTTTTTATACGACTTTTCTGTCAAAACATATGACCATTTGAAGTTTTTTTATGGGCATTTGAAGATTCTTTATCCTAATATTCACTAAATGAAGTTGCCACAAACCGTAAATGACTAGCATATCATCACATGAAATGATAATGCGACGCCTCGTTCCGAGCAACTTTCATTTTTTATCTGACTTTTCTTTCTAAAGTTATGACAATTTGATCTTTTTTTATGCCCATTTAGAGTTTGTTTAACCTTATATTAAGCAAATAAAGTTGCCACAAACCTTAAACTACAGACATATCATCACATGAAATGCAATTATGCCACGCCTAGTTCCAAGAAACTTTCATTTTTTATCCAACTTTTCTGTCAAAAGTTATGACCATTTGAGGTTTTTTTATGGCCATTTGAAGTTTGTTTATCTTAATTTTCACAAATGCCATAAACCCTAAACTAATGACAAATTTACACATAACATGCAAATATGCCACGCCTAGTTATGAGAAATTGTAATTTTTTATCCGACTTTTTTGTAAAAACTTATGACCATTTCATGTATCAAATATATACAATAAATTCATGCAACTACCACAAAATAACAAGTTTCAAGTTTTTTCATGTTAATTTCTTAAAAATCAATGTCTATAACTATTATATACGATCTAGAGACTCATCTATCAAATACATACAATAAATGCATGCAAGTAGGACAAAAAAACTAGTTTCGAGTCTTTTCATGCTAATTTCTTGAAAATCAATGTCTATCACTACTACATACTATCAAGAGACTCATGTATCAAATATATACAATAAATTCATGCAACTACAACAAAACAACTAGTTTCAAGTTTTCTCGTGCTAATTTCTTGAAAATCAATGTCTATCACTACTATATACTATCTAGAGACTCATGTATCAAATATATACAATAAATTCACGCAATAACCACAAAAAAACTAGTTTCAAGTCTTTTCATGCTAATTTCTTGAAAATTAATGTCTATCCCTATTATACACTATCTAGAGACTCATGTATCAAATATATACAATAAATTCATGCAACTACCACAAAGCAACTAGTTTCATGTTTTTTAATACTAATTTCTTGAATATCAATGTCTATCATTATTATATACTATCTAGACACTCATCTATCAAATACATACAATAAATTCATGCAACTACCACAAAAAAACTAGTTTGAAGTCTTTTCATGCTTAATTCTTCAATATCGATGTATATCACTACTATATACTATCTAGATACTCATATATCAAATACATACAATAAATGCATGCAACAACCACAAAAAAACTAGTTTCAAGTTTCTTCATGCTAATTTCTTGAAAATCTATGTATATCTCTATTATATACTATCCAGAGACTCATGTATCAAATATATACAATAAATTCATGCAACAACCACGAAAAAACTAGTTTCAAGTCTTTTCATGCCAATTTCTTGAAAATCAATGTCTATCACTACTTTATACTATCTAGAGACTCATGTATCAAATATATACAATAAATTTATGCAACAACCACTGAAAAACTAGTTTCAAGTCTTTTCATGTTAATTTCATGAAAATCAATATCTATCACTATTATATACTATCTAGAGACTCATCTATCAAATACATACATTAAATGGATGCAACTACTACAAAAAACTAGTTTCAAGTCTTTTCATGCTAATTTCATGAAAACCAATGTCTATGCTTATTATATACTATCTAGAGACTCATCTATAAAATATATACAATAAATTCATCCAACTAGCACAAAAAATCTAGTTTCAAGTCTTTTCATTCTAATTTGTTAAAAATCAATGTCTATCACTACTATATACTATTTAGAGACTCTTGTATCAAATAGATACAATAAATTTATGCAACTACCAGAAAACAACTAGTATCAAGTCTTTTCATGCCAATTTCTTGAAAATCAATATCTATCAATACTATATAATATCTTGAGACTCATGTATAAAATATATACAATAAATTCACGCAACAACCACAAAAAAACTAGTTTCAAGTTTTTTCATGCTAATTTCTTGAAAATTAATGTCTATCACACTATATACTATCTAGAGACTCATGAATCAAATATATACAAAAATTCATTCAACTACCATAAAACAACTAGTTTCATGTCTTTTCATGCTAATTTCTTTAACATCAATGTCTATCACTACTATATACTATCTAGAGACTCATGTATCAAATATAAACAATAAATTTATGCAACAAAAAAAAAACTACTTTCAAGTCTTTTCATCATAATTTCTTGAAAATCAATGTGTATCACTATTATATACTATCTAGAGACTCGTCTATCAAATACATACAATAAATTCATGCAACTACCACAAAAACACTAGTTTAAAGTCTTTTCATGCTAATTTCATGAAAATCAATGTCTATCACTATTATATATTATCTATACTGAACCAAGTGATGTTCAAGCTTTCAAGAATCCAAACACTTTGAAGGATGTTGAAGCCTTGGCTGTGCTTGCTGTTGTTGTGCTGTTTTAGTCTAGTTCTGGGTAGTTTGAGTGTTGTAATCCACCCCTTGATCGAATCTAAAGCATAGGCATTCTCAATCTTTGTGAAAGTAAAATGTTTTCAAACTAAGTTAAAACAATCGATTGTTTTGTCGAAAGAACCAATTGTTTATACTTAGATGTTTTGAGAAAAGATTGAAAACTGTTTTTCAAATGGTTAAGCTGTTAAAACCAAAACAACCGATTGATTCGAGGAAACAACCGATTGTTTGTTTTGGGACCATAAC
>Ga0123342_1000345_pt1 | contig 70434 bp, 28 predicted proteins | sample Turbeawhitnodule_FD_89960 | JGI IMG/M metagenome (GOLD analysis project Ga0123342, IMG submission 89960) | Root nodule microbial communities of legume samples collected from Mexico - Turtle bean Mexico white nodule | ecosystem: Host-associated > Plants > Roots > Nodule | place: Mexico: Nepantla... | reverse complement strand
TTGTTTCGCGTGAAGTGGAAAGCAGTTACAATGACCATTGACTAAGTCGAAGCACGTCCTCTGGACCACTCCCCTAATTTTCAGGACACCATCAAGCACGACCCAGAAACCACTAAACATGTCTCTGACCATCAATTGTTGGGCCCACAGGACCAAGGCCCAAGTCAACCTACTAAAAGAGACGTCTGAGGAGGAAAAAGGTACGTTTTCAGATTATCAGAGAATTCTCACTTGGAAACATCGCTGACTTGAGCGTCGGAGCGCAATCGCAGATACCCCCACCGGCCGACCGAAGCACGCGAAGACAATCAAGAGGGAAGTAGACACCTTGTATCGACGTGGATCAACATTACTCAGTCCCCAATATATATATAGACACACATAGCTATTGATTTCATTTCAAAAATATTACAATATATTAATTTAAATATTAAATATGACCAAATAACATTAAAATTTAAAAAACGACTATTAACATTTTTTAATTACACATAATCAATTCTTACTCATATATCTTACTTTTTTTTAGAGAGTGTATATATCTTCTATAGTTATTTCTAAGCTGTGCAAAACTATTAAGATCTTCTATAGTTATTTCTAAGTTGTGCAAAACTATTAAGAGCAACAAAACTTTTTTTTTTTTTTTTTTTTTTTATAAAAATATTACGTCCTTCTTTTTTTTTTTTTATTTTTTGTACAAAATTCCTTTTTATTAAAATTTTTTTTTTTGTTTTTTTTTATTTTTTTAAAAATATTTAAAACAACAAATCTTTTTTTTTTTTTTTTTTTGGATATAAGACTATTGCGTCCTACCTTGCTGGATTTAAATTTCGGCACCAAATTCCATTTCAATGAAATTCATTCTTCCGGTTCTCTTTATGAGATCTCTAATTAACTCACTCCAAATCTTTTGATTAAGATTTGACTTAAATAATAAGGGAAGAAAACAAATGCTAAAAAAGTAACTTTATTATAAAAATAAAACATAATAATATACATTTATTGTTTATTAAAACACTTACCTTCCGAGTGTCAGATTTTCATGGTTGTTAACTTGTTACAATCATTCTTCCTTGTTTAGAAGTGGTCTACCACCAATTAATATCTCATGAACTCTAAAAGGACAAAAACTAGTTACTAAAATTGATAAATTGTGGAAAAAGTTAGAAATATTTTGGTAGTGTTGGTGCCGGTGCTCTTGAGCTGTGAGAAAATATTTGGTAAGTTATTCTCAAAGGTTTTGAGGGTTAAATTGTGATAAATATTGAAACGGTATATATTTATAGCTGATAATATCTCGATAGTGAATGAATTAATAAATTCAACAAACTCTTGATTTTAAATTATTTCGATATTATTATTGAAAAGTGAATTTTTAATTTTATAAAATTAATTTTAAAAATAAGTGAAAAATTGTTTCCATTATTTTGAATTTTGAATTTAATTAGAATGAAAGGAGTTTGTTGTTAGTGTGATGGTAAAAAGTTTGGAGTCCAGTTAGGTGATATGGTGATGAAGTGAGTTATGGTATCTTGGCCTCCAAGTGGGTCTCACTATGGGCCGACACTAGAAAGTGCTGTCGCTACCTCCCATGCCAAAACAAACAGAGCCAAGTTTATATTCCACCCACTTGGAACAAAATTTATTATACACTGACCCCACCACACCTCTTCAATCAATCTTTGTTCAATTATACCATTTCTAGAGTAATTTTTCAAAGCATTTTTTTAGAGTTATCATAAACATGCACATCACATTTTGGATTGTATGTAACTAGAAAAAAAGAGAGAAACAAAAAAGTAATAATCAATGTGATGAGTTATTCGTTACATGAAAGAAGAGAGTAAGAGAGGTGTGAAATGAAATGGAAGAAGAAATTGATATGGCTATTGTTTCGGTATCAAGAAACTATGCTAGATAGGTATATTTGACAGGGACAATTTACACAAATGTAAAAGATATGAATATTTATAAATGAAGTAATGACACATTGTTTATACTTCTAAAATGTAGCTTTTTACTTAAATAGAACTCAAACTTGTCATAAATATGTTAAAATTAGTAATTGTCGATGAAAACCTATAAATAGAAGCATGCTTAATTATATTCAATGAACACATTATACACATAATATTAACTTAGGTAATTTATAATTAGTGAATAATAAAAACATAATGATTTTATAGGTTTTTTTTGACCATGATGGAGTTATTTATTTTTATTTTTTTTACCAAAATGGGGTTCGTTTAAAAAAAATTACAAATTTAGGCAAGTCGTGCCTAATTGGGACGACTTCATATGCAGAAGTCGTCCCAATTAGGCACGACTTATGCCATGTCATACTAAAGTCGTGCCAACTTGGTACGACTTCTACCCTGTCATACTGAAGTTGTGCCAACTTGGCACGACTTCTGCCACATCATAATTTTTTATTTTATTTTTAGTTTTATTGTTTATATATTGGGTAGTAAGTTATGTAATGTTAAAAATTAATTTCTTCTCATCATTACGTGTTTTGTAAAATCATTACTTATCAAGCTATTTATTTTGCAAATTCACAACAATAATTCTCTATTTATTTTTTAAATATAATAATTTTTCATTTATCTATTTATTTCCAAAATCAATAACAATTTTGTTCATTTTTTAATTAATCAAATAATCAAGTTATTGTATTACATTACCGTCAAATATGATCCATACACGATTATCAAATTTTTTGTTCCTTAAAACTAACACTCTTAGAAAATTATGTATCAAATTAATTTTTAACATTACATAACTTACTATCTAATATATAAACAATAAAATTAAAAAAAAAATGTCGTGACAGAAGTCGTGCCAACTTGGAACGATTTCTGCATATGAAGTCGTGCCGAATTGGCACGACTTGCCTAAATTTGTAATTCTTTTAAAATGGACTCCATTTTGGTAAAAACCAAAAAAAATAACCCCATCATGGTCAAAAAACTGATTTTATATGTTATTAGGGTTCTGGTTAGGAAAAAACACATGCTAAAATGTAGTAAATTGCATTAGCTTAAATATTTATATTTTATTTATTAAAAGGTAAATTAGCCATTATTTTTAAAAAGAATAAATAGTGTTATTTTTTATTTTTTGATTAATTACTAAAGAGATAATTTATTATATATGTAATCGTTACATATAAATAAATAAATTATTTTTCATTTATTAAAGAGTAATTTTATATATATATATATATTTTTTTTTTAAGGATGAGTTATTAATATATATATATATATATATATATATCACTACAAGAAAATCTTTAAATAAAAATTAATTTTAGTAAAAAAAATAATTACTTAAAATTTTTAAATTAATATATAATTAATTACGAGAGTGTTTTTTTAAATATGCGTGCACAATTTATGTAAACATGTTTAAAGCTTTATTCAAAGAAGAAAACTTACACATTATCATAAGTATTTATGATGTTATTCTTCAATTATATTTAGAGTTATAACATACTTGGCATAATGACATATGACTATAGATCACAACAATAAAAAAGATAAACAGTTAAAAAAAAAATTTATCTATTAACTAGTATTTTAGTCTATATAATGTATTTCGCCTTTCTTCTTAGATTTTTATATTTTTTTTATTTTGTTTTGTTCCTTACTCTCGTTCACTGGTATTGTTTTCTTATTTTTAAATATATCTATATATATATACATATATAGATATTTTAGTATAACAAATTATTGATGTTGATTATGTTATTATAGTTGGAATTCTAAGTACTCAAAAATAATAATTTATAAATAAAAATAATTAGTTATTATATTGATTAAATTAGATATTATTTTATAAATTAAAAAAATATTAATATTTAAAATAATTTTTATTATAAATACAAATTTAAAAAATAGTTTTTAGATTGATGTTTAATATTAATTACCAATATTTTAACTATTAATTATTTTAGATTTTAAATTAGTCTTTAATTATAGTTAGTAATTAATTTAAAATCTATTAAAATTAGTAACTAAAATTTTGGTAAATAATATTAAATAATTTATAATTTTTTATCAATAAAAATTACTTTAAATAATAATAATATTTTAATTCATAAAATAATATTTTATTTAATTAGTATAATAATTAATTATTTTTTATTTTTGAAATTACTTTTTATTTAAAGATTTTCTTGGATAATAATAATTTATTAAGAACAAGATCATTATGAATTTATTAAGAACAAGATAAGTATGGTTGTGGGTATATAAAACACAATTGACTCAATTATAAAATACTAAAGAAATAAGATTGTATTTGGAAACTCATTCAAAATTGAATGAAAGTCTTACTGACTCAAATGTACAAAGGGAAAGTCTCATATTACTGGTAGTTTAATGAAACAATGTCTAACACACAAATAGAGTAATCTATTTTATAACTTAAAACCAATATTTAAGATTACTTTTTCTTTGTTTAAAATTTGAGTCAAAAGTATTTTGAAAATGAAATTAAAAAAACAACTCATTTTTGTTTTAATGGCACATATGAATTTAGTATAAAAATTAGTGTAAAAGTTGTATAAATTTATTCTATGTGAAAGATAATCCTAAAAGTTGTGCACGAAATTAGTGTAAAAGTTAAATATAAGGTGAAGTAAGTTTAAGTAGGAACTAATATGGAGGGAAGAACTTTTTTTTCTCAGTTATGAAAGGCTGAAGGTTAATAATGCATGTGGAGGTTATAATTATCTCAAATGTTTGGCTCCTATACATATAAGCAATGTCATCCATACCTCAAAAAATGTTGTATCTGGTGCATGCATGAAACAAGATATGGAGTGAAAAACCACAATGGAAGAGTCACTATCTATGACCATTTCTTAACTTTGTCAATGTTGGAAAATAGTTGCTAGGGTTTTGTTATGCTGGAAAATTTTAAATCAATTTTTGGACATCTGATACAATTCCTATAAAATTTTTATGAATGTTTCCCTATAAATTTTTCTTTTACATTTTTGCTACTAAGTTCAGACTATATGTTTTTGTATTCATATGAAAAATAATAGATGTAGTTTGTTCAGTTGAATAAAAAATATATTGATTGTAACTTGAAAAATACTTATTTTTAATGATTTTTTGGAGTCATGAAAGAAATCATCACTTGTATATATAAAAATAGGCTTAGAACATTTCTAAAATATTCTTTATTTATTTATTTATTTCTATTTGCTGATAAAAAAAAACTAACCACGAATTATAAACTATTTTATGTTTATACATTAAAAATGTTTAGATTTTGCTTTCCCATAGTTGAATGGAATATGATACCTCCTATTAACATAGTTGGATAGTTCTAGAATGAACGTTTTTCTTGAATAGGCTCTATTTTTTTATTTCACTTTTATTTTTATCATATCATCTATGTTATGTTATCGCCTTTTTTATCTCTTTATTATTTTTTTTGACACGTACACCCCATTTTGAAGTATATACGTAGAATTTTTTTGGTAGTTGAATAGTTAAAGGGTTTGGTTTCCTTAGATGAAAAAAAAGTCCCATCACTCTGAGAAAGTCGGTAGAAGCAAGTGACTGGAATCTGTGTCAACAAATCAATTAAAACCTAATTTATTGGGTGCGTGCTTTAGTTTACCACTCATTCATGAAAATAATAAAAGAAAAAGAGGAAAAAGCTACTCAGTTTGGTATGTTGACACATATATGTAAAGTAAAAGACGATGTCTTTTGTTTTCTGGTGTTGACAATTCAGGTCATGCAAGTTCGAGCATTCGGGACCATGTGCTTCCTAATCATAATTAATTAACAACACTGCAGAATCAAATCAAATGCCATCTATATATCATATTCACATAACCCACCCAACAAAACAAATCAATGATACTAACCACCATTTAAAAACTGTAATCAAACTGAACTCATAGATACGAATCCCATATCTCAATTGGCCTCGAACTGCATGAAATATATTTCATTTCTATATATGCCACTGCTACTACTGCTGTAATGTTACGTACGTACCAAACTAGCTAAACAGACACACATATACATAAATAAATATATAAACACAGAGAGAGACGAAACATTGAATGAATATGATATGACTAAACTCTGACTCGAGGCATTTGGTGTCGAATTATAGTGAACTCAAAGTACACGTTACATATCATGTGATTTTTGGTTTATGTTGAGCGTCTGATGAGTCTGAGAATCAGCATCAGCCGACCACCACATAGTTTTTGTTCTTGAAACGATCCATCATTGGATCAACTTGGCACATGCCCTGTGGCTTCCTCCTCTGAAAACCATTCATTCATTCATATGCCCCGTCAACATTTTGTTTTCTTCTTTGGCTACGTGTTTGTTTGATAATTACCTACGCAGAAGGGAAAAAAAAGTGGAACAGATTAAAAGTCATGCATGCCCTAACAAAACACACGTGTAGTGTCTGGTCTGGGATTCATCATAGCAATGTGAGTGGGTCTTGTTCTTGTCCGTGGCCCCAAGTCATAGGTCAGGCCTAGGGATCTTTGACAAAGAGACACGTTGACGGCACGGCGGTTCTCAATTCTCATTGACTTGAGGATCTGTGGATGTTTCTTGTTGGGTTTAACCCTTGAAACCCTTCACTGTCTTTCTACATTAGAACACACAGAAAAAGACACAACACAAGCCTAGGTGCTACTTTGTAGGTGCCTGGCTAAGAAAAACTAAAATATCGTATACTGTGCACACACACATTCACCTTGTATCTAGACTTCATATTGGATATCTTACTTCCTTTCATGTCCCATTTATATAATAAGGCTAAATGGTTGACACACAAAAGTATTATTTTGGGTTTTTAAAACTAAAAGACTGCAAAACTAATACAATATTGCTGCAGTGAAAGCTAATTATAGTGTATTTAATATTGGCCCACAATAATAATAATAATGTACTAACTATTATTAAGTTTATAATTAAATGTTTTCAACAAGTTTGGCTCTATTGGTTGATTTATAAATGATTTTTCAACCCTTTCATTATTGAGTAAGTTAGGAATTGGATTTTCAAGTCACATCAAACTTTTAAAAATGTTAAACTAACTCTTATTATTGAGTTTGGGAAAATAATTACACTTACCCATTGTTTGAATAAAGAGAGAAAATAAAGGGGGAAACGACAAAAATAACGAGAAAAGTATCTCTTTGACTTAATTATATGTTTATGTATTTCAGAGGCTCGTATTTGGATTTCCTATTTGTTTTCATCGGTTAAAACCAATTTTGTGTGCTGTTTGACTCTTTTTTTTTATACTTGAAATTCAATTTCGTTTCAACTAGGAAAAAGCTGGGAAAAAAGAAACTCAGAAAAAATCATAAACATATTTTATTTTTTTATCTTATCTATTAATTTATTGTATTATTTATTTTAAAGAGAGAAATGAACTATAAAACAATAAGATAAGATAAATGTTAAATACAATGAACAATACATATACAGGCAACAGTTGTAATTGGGTTGAGCACCCTTATCTGTAATTTTATCAACATATTTTGTCTCATCTTAAAAAAAAGTACAATACATATACATATATTAATGTACATATAACATATTTAAAGTATATATATTAAGTTATTTACAAAATACATAATAAATGTAATATAATATAATAAAGTATATATATTTTTTAATATAATAAATGTAATATACACACACAACACACACATATTTTATCAATGTTTTATTTTAACAAGTTCATCAATATTTTTTATGAATTATTTGGGTGATGGGATGGGAAGTGAGAAAGTGAAAAAATAACCTAAGAAAAGAAAAAAAAAAGTAAAAACGAGTACAAAGTGATATTTTTTAATTAAATGAAAAATAAAAAATGAGTACAAATATTCATACTATTTATACTACGGAAACACATTTTTTTTATTTTTATCATTTATATATAATTATGTTTAATATTAAAAATTAAATAAAAAATATTAATTAAATCAAAATAACGTTTGTATATCTGTATTTTTTATTTTTATTATTTCTATACAATTATGTTTAATATTAAAAATTAAATAAAAAATGTCAACTAAATCAAATAATAAAAAAAATAAAAATGATGATTTATAAGAAATACGAAGATATGGATAAAAATATAAGAGTTGTTTAACATTTAATAAATTGTTTTGTTGCAACAAATATTTTTTTTTTAAAATAACACAATAATTATAATAAAAAAAAATAAAATATAAATATAAAAATAAAATAAAAAATTAAAAGTAATTAAAAAGGAAAATCCCTTTATATAAATATAAATAAATTATATTTCACAAAATATTCTTGGAATCAATCTCAACTTTCTCACTAATCTTCATATCCAGACTACATACACCACATCTATACCAATCCATCTTCATAAAGAGTAGAGCTGCAGATATAGAGACTTAATTCCAATAGTAAACTATATATATATATATATATATATATATATATATATATATAATTTGAAAAGTAAAATATTAATGTATTTCGTAAAAAAAATCTCGTTCATTGTGACTCTTTGTTCTGTGTGAGATCACTTCCTAGTTTAGAGCATTAGACTCTCTTTTTATAACTACTCTGACCAACATGATTCACGACTTCAACTTGTCTTTCCTTTTATAAAAAATACCCGCCACTAAGAATTATATTTTTAAAAATTGAAAATGTTGAAGAAAATAGTTTGTATTCAAACATTAATTTATTTCAATATTAACCAAATGAATAGAACAAATAAATAACTAAATAGATTTAAATAACTTTATTTTATGATATACAAAAACAGTAGGGGGAAAAGGTAGGAAAGAAAACCAATGATTTTATTCTCTTACTATATCATTATTTAGACGAATCTAATTTTATGCTCGTTTCCGAACTTTCAGTTTTGACTAATAAACTTTTTTTGTTATTTAGGAAATACATTTCTTTCACACTTCAATTCTCCTGTTTCGTTTCTTGTCTCCTCATATGTGCCTTTATTTTTAAAACGTTATAAAAAAAACACTTTTTTCTCTAAGTTGTTTAATTTTCTTTTTACCAGACAATTATTTTCAAGTAGATGCAGAAAATTTTAAGAAAATGCAAATGGGGAATTTGAGACCCCTACACGTGGACGAAAATTTTAAGAAAAAGTTTTCAAAGATACCGCAGAAAGCACATACAAAGATGTAAAGTTGTAAAAGACCACAGAAAATGAGGAAAACAGAACCCTACGCTCCCATGTGAAAATAGTAAGAACGTGACGTCCATATATATATATATGTGTGTGAGAGAGAGAAGTAACTAGAAACGGAATCTCGTACTTTTATTTTGGTCATTCACCACGTAAATAAATTAACAGAGCACTGGAAGTCACAATTAAAAAATGTTATACTAATAATTCCGTATCAGTTATATTTTAGTTAATTAAGAAATAATTGGTCTCAGCATCTTGGCATGCAAGGAAACAACATTGTCAACAAATTCCTTGACATTTCTCGTAATAATAACTATATAGCTATCTAATAACTAGGCTCTGTAAACTACGATAAAGTATGATAAACTACGCATGCGTTGTTTTAGGTAATTAAGAAACACTTTGGTCCAGAAACTTGGCACACAAGGAAACAGCATTGGTCAACAAATTCCTTCCCTTAGTTTCTTTCTCATTATCTAATTTGTTTCGTTTCAGACAGCAACTCAAAGGTCCATCTGAAAAAGAAAAACACTTTTATGAAAAAAAGAGCAATATATAATGTCATTTTTAATATTTGAAATATAAACTGTAATAATATTTATTTACTCCTTTGCTTTGACGAATTAGGCGGAAATCACTATATATAGCAATTGTACCATTCCATAATGGCAGAGTATAATAATATAACTGCTTTCAGAACAAGTTGATAACGAATCGTGATGAATTATTTAGCCATATTCTCCTTATTTTGATTTTTGACTGATGATACACAATGGCGATGACAGAACAAAAGTTACAGCTACAGCATTCAATAATGCCATTCAGAAGAATAAAAGTATATAAAACTAACAAAGGAAAGAAGTGTCAATGGAGCAGCTTCATCTTTCTCCTTATTTGACCTGAATTTGGATTCAATCTCGATTTCCATAAGATTCAGTAAGATAAGATGAAATTAATATGATTTACTCCGAAACTATATTAATTTTAATTATCAACCAATTTTTATTTTGTTATATATTTTAAAATAATCAATGAGAGTATTAAGAGATAATTATTAAAGTGGGTGTGTCAACAATTTGAAAAGGGTAATCCTGAAAATATATTATTTTATATATTTAAAAATAATATAACAGCTAAAAGTAAAATAAAATTGAAGAAAGATGAGATTTAGAGTGAGTAATTTAAGCATGCATGGTGGCTGCTGCATAGTGATGGCACGTAAGTGTTTCTGTTCTTTAAATTTATTCTTGATATATGATATGATATGATACAGTACTCATTCCTTTCACCATCTCCGATCATGTGCTAATCTATCCAATGGCAGACACCCTCTGGATGCTAGAATAATACACACCAATACTATTCTCGTTAGGGTTCCCTCTACTAATATAAAATTATCATCACTCCTAATTTTTTTCTTTTCTTATAATTCCATTATATTCTATCCGATTATTCTCTATGCACTCCCATTATAAAAATAATTTACATAACAAATCATGATACATCAAATATTTTTAATAACCATTTATTCAAAAACTACTTATCTTTCAATTTACTTGGATTGGTATAAAAGTCTTAATTAGAATACTCTACTGCAATGCATTTTTGAATAATTTCTAAAATAAAATTGTATTGTATGTTTATGACGTACATGACGTAAAAAATATGTCTTACTGAATATTAAATTATTTAAAATATAATTATTCAATATTTTTATATTTTAAATATAACTTTGTAATAAAATAGCTTTACTTTTAACATTGTATTAAAACAACAGATTTCTATAATATTGTGCCATTTCAATAACAGAACATATTTACAATTCTTATAGCTAACCATTAAATATTGCACTCCTAATTAAAGATTCATTTTATTTTTGTCGTAACTACTTAATTACAACCTCACCCTATATTTTGTAATCATATCATTATAAACCGTGTAAATTTTAAAACTTGTCAAACTATATACTGCGTGAGGAATATGTGTATCACAAATGTACTTGTTAAGTTCTTATTGAATTCGGAGGGAGGTACAGTTGTAAAATCATTTAAAGTTTGGAGAAATCTCAATTAATAATTATATTTTCTTTATACTTTCTTGTTGATTTTAGAGAGTTTAATAATTGAAAACTAATTTAAGTAATTATAAATGAAAAAATTTTGTTGAAAAAACATTTATCACATTTTATGTGTTTTTTTATAAAAAATCTCTTCAAGGATTTTTTATTATAATATAGTACAAACATCATTTAATAATTTTCTAAAAGAATGTGTTATCTATGTTGGAGATCTCACCTCGATTAGAGATAAAAATATTTTATAGTATATAAATGAGTGCAAACCTCATTTTATGAGTCAATTATATAAGTTTGAATTAGACTTAAAGTTCAGATGACATGATATTATCAAAGATCTCTAATCATTTATACCATTAATATTGTTTAATAAATTCATAGATGCACTAGAACATTATCATTAAATAACAACTAAATTTAAAGACAAAAAATAATTAATAACTACATTTACTAAATTATATATTACTTTATAGACTAAACAATTATTAGTATCTAAAATGACTTTTATTATTAATAAAAACTTATAAGATGGTTTCTAAATCGGTATCTAAATTAGTTACCAAGGTTTTAGATTCTAAATTAGTCCATAATTTAAAAATTACTTTATAAATTTTTATTAATAATAGAAAATATTTTAAATAATAATAATTTTTAAATTTATAAAATATTTTTAATTTAGTCAATATAAAACTAATTATTTTGGTATTTAAATGTAATTTTTATGTAATGATTTCTTGTAGTGATGTCACTCTTCATTTTTTTTATGGAATATTTTTCAAAATTTAATGAATCTCTTAATTAATATTTATGCAACAAAATGGATCCCATTTATTTATACTTAAATTTTTAAATTTCAAAATTAAGTTTAAAAAAAATTAAAGCATATTACACCTAGATTTTATAAGAAACAAATTAAAACAATTTTTATACTAAATATAAGAAATATATGACTGCTTTTAATTTTGTTTAATTGTTAATCTCTTTTTCAGCATTAATTGTGAAGTATAATAATAAAACATTCACTCGTTTCTCAAACGTCATTCATTATTGGACCATTATAGGTCATTGTTATTGCTGAAAAACTATTTATTGATAGTGTCATTAAATATATGTAAGACTCAAACTATTTTATGAATATCTTAAAAGTGAAATTTAAATTTATTACATTATTAGTTAAGCTAACTAATTTAACCATCTTTATTAGTTTCAAAACTGGATAGTTGTTTATTTTATATATGGAACTTTATTCCAGATGAATTGGATATTCATCCAAAAATAATTAAAAATGATTGATTGAATTCATTTTTAACAAAGGATTAAGATAAATAATTTTTTAAAAATAAATCAGTAGATTATTTTTTACTTAATCTACTTTAATTCAATTTGAAATTTATCTTATCCATCTCTTTTCCACACCTTCATTATCATTTTTTTTAGTAGTTTAACAAATTTAAAATGAATACATGTTAAACATTAATTAACAAGACTTGTGCGTATAGGATTCACTCTAGAGGAGGATTAAGTTATTCTCAGTCAAACAGAACCAAAATTTATCGTAACTATTATTTATTGAAAGTTAATAATTTTATTTAGTGTGTTGTCTTTAACGTTATATCGCATGCATGAATCTTAAACTCCTGCGTATGCTGCAGCTGGTATAGTCAAATACCATTGAACGTTGGTTTTCGGATAGCTCCTTGTTTTCAGCAACACATTTCAATGATTCTTCTTAATTATATACAAAACATCCACTTATGTTTTAATAAATGTTTCGTTTTTAATTCACACTCCAAGGAATATTTTTTAGTAACTTAATATTATTATTCACAATCCAAAACGATGGTTTTACTAGACCATCGTTTATATTTAAGAGATGGCTATTTTGTAAATATAACTACTTATGTGATGATGATTAAATGTAAACCGTCATTTTAAATTTTTTTATTTTATTTTTTTATGTACATTACAAATAAAAGTTTTTTTTTCTTCAGTTTTAATATCGTTGTGTTTTTTTTTTATATTTATTATTTGTGAGTTGGTTTGGAATGTTACAAAAATGTTGCGTTGTGGTCATTTTATTATCCTTTCGCTTAGATCCTGCTCTCTTCGCTGGTAATTGATTCTCATTTTTTATTGGTATTGATCATCAGTATTCACCCACTGCTAATTGTCCCTTAACCACTCTTGTGTTTTCTAGTTCATTTTCTTCATCCTCTAAATTTTTTTTATTTTAAAAAAATATTTCTTTTAATTAATTTTGTTTATATATGTATTGTTGTAATGTTGAATTATTTGAACATATTAGTATTGTGTTCAGGTGTCCACTTTTAGTTTTGATATAGTTCATGTGTAGGTGTTATGCTATTGAAATTTTGATTGACATAATAATTTTTTTTTTAATTAGTTTGTTTAATATGCAAATTTATTTTGTTTAGTTTGATATTGGAATTCTATTATTGTTCCATCGAGTAAAACTTAGTTTCCAGTTTGACATTTAATATAAATATTATGTCTTATCTTAAACATTAAGTTTTTTTAAAATCTCATCATCCTTATTGTAAGTTGGAAAAAGCTTTAATGAACATCAAGAGAATGACATCCCACCAATTTTATTGACTGGTGTTCAAATTTATAAAAAAGGTAAATAACATACATTGTTATGTACTTGAAAAGTAAACCTCTTTGATCTTTTGTATTGGTCCATAAGTTAAAAGTTAGACACTATATAGATGTATAGACACCATATTTGTCTAAATATAGTTGTTTGCTTGTTTTTGTTTATTAATTAAATATGTTAATTATGTTAGCATTGATTTGTAGTGTAATAAACAAATTAGAAAGTATGAGTATGGATGTTATAATACAATGAATGACAACCAGTTCCAACTGGTATTAAAAGAGGTTGGAACTAGGTAATTATTTAACTAATCCATAACTAAATAACTTATGTGTATTTTATGTACTAATTCAAGAAATTATTTGTTGAAGTATTTTATGAATGTTCAATCATTCGATTTTGAATTCATAAACTACGTTAAATCCATGTGGACAACATATTCCACCAAATTCTACAACATATTAGGTTTGATGATATTACAAAACTTTGTAAACTTATCATTGTAGTTTTACCTTTAAATTTTATATATTATGATTTAAATTTATCATTTGTCTTACTTTTTTATGGTTTCCCAATATATTATTCATCATGACTTGTTGTATAATATATATTGTATACATGTTGATTAATTATCAGGTTAGGAAAATTAAAAAAAAAAAAATGAATAGGATTTATTTATAAAGACTCATTTTATTGGTATAATATGTTTCCATCTAGTCTATTATTAGAGTTATTTATGAATATATATAGTTTACCTATATATCGTTTTTGTTAACATATGATTTTTTTTGTATAAATTTTCATTTTCTTTCTTTTTTTTTTTAATAATGTTTTTTTATGTGATGACAGATGATTGTTGTTTCTTGAAATGTCAGCCCACTTGAGATGTCAAAGTTGTATAATGATACTTTATATAAAAAAAATATTAGTTAGTGTTTTCTATATTTAATGTTAAACTAGTTACACTAAAAATTTATTAGAAAAATGTAACAAATTTAAATCAACTAATATTTTGCGTAGAAATTAGAAATAGACAAGTAATAGTTGTAAAGATAAATAATGTCTTTAAAGCATAATTAGTTAATCTTATGATATATTCAAATTTGTTGAGAGGACTGATTTTCAGAAAGAAATTTGTAATGCTGTAAGATATGGAAAAAAAAAAGTTGAAAATGGGTATTATGATATGACAACGGTACAGAGCCAACAGTATTTAGGCCGTCCAAGGTTTCAATCTTCAAACTACTGCTTTTGTACGGACGATACGTAGTGCTATACAACAACACTTCGACATTCAATTCTCATAACACAAAACGGACAAATTTTTTTCAAACTTAAATCCGTACTCTTTTGGATGCGTCAATTTGTTACAATTTAATTTCAAAAGCAACCCATTACATTTAAATCATATTTCAAATTATATTATTTTTAAAGAATCTCTTCATAAAATTTAATTAATTAATCTAAGACAAAACAATATACACTGAAATTTTACATATCTAATTAGGCTCTATTCTTTTAAATAAACCTATAGTTGGAATGCTGTATTTGCAAATAAACTACCATGAAGAGATTTAGTTTCATCATCTTATAAGTATTTTGAACTAGAATATACTCTCTCCCGTAAAATATATTTTTCATTGAAAAATTAGTAATTCAAATAATAGCTTCACTTTAATCAAGAGTTAGAATTTCAAAAAAATATATTAAACGAAGTGAGATATTAACATATTGCCAATAAAATAAAATACTTCGAAGCATGCATGTTATATTCAAATATAAATTTTTCATACAACTACTTTTCATCACTTGGATTTTTTATTTCTGTCAAGAATTATTTTAATTGATATTTTTAACATCGATCACATTAACAACGATATAAATATATGAATATTTTTTCTTAGACGTGGGAACATTTGAATTATATCTATTGGTTTGTTAAACATTTCGATTTTATTTTCAAATCTTAATTTTCTTTAATTTATATTATATAAATAATCAAATAAAAACATTTCATCGTATATGGTAGATTATACATAAGTGAGTAAAAATTTCATCTTTTATATTGATATTATAATATTGAGTTAGACTTAAAAGTATATTTTTTATAAAAAAAAATATTATCTAAATATTTTTTCTCATCAAGTTTCATTTACTCATACTTTTAAACAAAATATTTTTATTATTTGAACAAAATATTTTCATTATTTGTTATAGGTGAATTATTTCTTCAAATTTTAATCAGATTTAAATAAAATACTTACATTTCTATTTATATTAAAATACCCATTCAATAAATTAGACATTTTTTATTATAAAATATTTTTTCTCCAAAAGTTCATCTAAAATGTTTCCTTTAAAGCCCCCATTTGTAACTTTAGAGTATGTTGAGTTATTGTTATGAATGTTTTAAATATAAATAAAATTATGTAGTATTTCATTACGTTTAAAGTCTCATTTCTATGTACATAAATATAAGTCCCATTTATTGCGCCGCGTACAAAAGAAAGAGCCACCTCTTCTATCTCCGTTATCTCACCACCGAAAGAGTACAAGTAAAATTAAATTAGGCTTTTATTAGGATTTAAACTTAAGGAGTTAATTTGAATTTAATGATAATACTATATTTATAATAACAATAATCTCATTGTCTGCCGAAAAACCTATCTCACCATCTTTACACTGATTTAAACTAAAATTAATAGGTTAAATATATATTTTTTCAATATATTATTATGAGGTGAAATTGAGTAGTGTTTATAGAATGAATGAATAGTAAATCGTAGATTCAGACACTTCTCTTTCCTGTCGAATATACATATCGGTGTCAACACTCGTATGACACTTTTAGGATACTTATTGATGAAGTATTGAATTCAAAATATATTTATTGGATTTTTGAAAATTCTAACACGGTTCTAACACAATTTTAAAATGTATAAATACAATAATTTTCTAAAAACTCAAATTTATTGTATAAATTTTTTATTATGATTATAAAAATATGAAACAAATTCTTTTGAACTAGTCATGAAAAATATTTTCATATAGAATGTGAAACATACTTTTATATATAAATATTTATTTTCAATTTATAATTCAAAATTATATAATATACGTATCTACCTGTCCTACATTTTAGAGATTATACGTATCTCTGTGTCAGTGTCTCTAATGCTACCTAATATTAGTGGTGAAGTTGGAATGTGACGTGGCAGGAAGCCCTGTGAAAGAGTCGGCTAAGGGATGTCGACCACGTGGAGAGATGTTATTTTATATTGTTGTTGTTGGTGGTAAAGAAAAAGAAGAGAAGTTAGAGTGAGAAAAGAAGAGTAAGAGTGTGTTACTCCATGAATCACACAAGTAATAATAACCTGCAATTGAGTTGCAATTATGAATGATATTATTATAGAAAATGTGAGAAATTGTTGAAATGAAAGAACAAGTGTATGTGGCGGGGACCTCAAGGATATCGGGGTCGAGGTGGGGGCAAAGCTGTGGGGTCTCATTCTTTTTCAAACTGGGTCCCACCATTCAGGACCTTCAGTTTCTAACAACTATAAATTAAAGCTAGGGGCAGCGTCTTCTCCCCCACACATACATTCACTCCTTCTCTTCTTCTCTCTGTCTCTCTTCTCTTCTCTTCTCTTCTCTGCTCTTGCATTCCATTGCAATCACCAATTCTCCCAAAACCTCTGTTTCTTCTTCTTCTCACCAATTACCTTTTCAACTCATCACTTCTCGCGTCCCACATCGCTTGCTTCTAAAACCACTCAACTGTAACAGAACTTATATACTCCCTCTCTAACTTTAAGGTATAAACCTTATATTTCCCTAATCATCCTCCAACTGTGGTTTTTGAAAATTTGAAAATAATTTGGTTGGGTTTATTCTATCTGCAGTGAAAATGACGCAGCAGAATGTGGTATTGTCCAAGACAAAATCCGGGATCAACAGGGACCTAACGGTTGCGCAAAAGCCACCGGCTGCGCCGGGAGGCTACATTCCCATTCCGAGGAGGAGGGTTTTGAAGAACCTGGAGATCAATGGAGGACAAAGAATCAATGCATGGGTTGATTCCATGAGAGCCTCTTCTCCCACCCAGGCCAAATCAACCTCTTCCTTCGCTGAAGAACACAGCTCTTGGATTGTGAGAACCCACAACTCGCTCTTTGTGAATAAAAATACGCCTCTTTTGAACGAGTTATGGATCTCATCTTTCTCTAACGTGCGCGTAACGCGTGTTCTTTATCATACAGCTTCGCCACCCTTCGGCATTAGACATGTTTGAGCAAATTATGGATGCATCCAGGGGAAAGCAAATCGTCATGTTCCTGGACTATGACGGTACTTTGTCACCTATTGTTGATGATCCAGACCGCGCTTTCATGTCGGATTCGGTTAGTATTCATGCTTACGATCATTCAAGATATCATAATATCATATCATTGATATCGTATATATAATTTGGTTGCTAACGTGCACATGGTATTTTCATGTCAGATGAGGAAAACGGTGAGGAAACTTGCGAGGTGTTTTCCCACTGCTATAGTTACAGGCAGATGCAGAGACAAGGTATGCTTAATTTCAACTCTGTCTTTATTCTTTTCTTCTTTTTTTCGGGGAAAAAAATAAGTAATTTGGTGTCGTTTTGCAAAAAATAGGTTTACAATTTTGTGCGCTTGGCTGAGCTATATTATGCTGGAAGCCATGGCATGGATATCCAAGGGCCAACAAGAGACTCCAAATACAGCAACAAAGTGAGTGAACTGAACTACCTATAGTAGTGCAATACAGTAAGGTCAAGGTTTTTCTTACCATTTCTAAGAAACAAGATATTAAGTTTAGTTTTGATTGCTATGATCTGCAGGACAAAGGAGAGCCACTTCTTTTTCAACCTGCCAGTGAATTTCTTCCCATGATAGATGAGGTTGGTCAAATTTACATGCCCTCCTCCTCATCTTAATATTTTTTTTAAAATTTTAAAATACAGTAAATAAAAATATATATTTTCTTTTGTATTAATTTTCAGGTGTACAATCAATTAGTTGAGAAAATGAAATCAATCCCTGGAGCTAGGGTGGAGAACAACAAGTTTTGCGCCTCTGTTCATTTTCGCTGCGTTGATGAAAAGGTACATAAACTTTAAAGCTGGCCATGTTATTGCTGCCTGAAAATTGTGATTTAGACTTTGGCTGAGTTAAGTGTGATCACTTACACAGAAATGGAGTGAACTGGCACAGGAAGTGAGATCAGTGTTAAAAGAGTACCCGAAGCTTCGTCTTAACCAAGGAAGAAAGGTGGGCCATGGTTTTATTTCCTCTTTCTTGATATCAACTTTGTTTATGTGGTGGGGTATTTGATTTAGTTTAAAGGTGGCTTTGAAAGAGGATTAAGATAATATGAAATGAAAGATGTCTCACTTTCAATTACATTTGTTTATTGCAGGTATTAGAGATTCGTCCATCCATTAAATGGGACAAAGGGAAAGCACTGGAATTTTTGTTAGAGTCACTCGGTAGGTTTTAATCCATTTCATTTTACTTCTTCCTTTTATTTCTCACAAGCAATACATAGATTTTCTCCAACATAATAATTGCACAAAGTTGGATAATTCTTCTAAGCGTTTGACTACTAAAAACAATTTAGAGGACCACACATACACGCCCTGTGGGATTAGTTTATTCACTGAAAGATTGTTTTATAATCACATGCTTCTAAATATGTAGTAATTTTTTAATTTGTCAATTGATATCTCAATAATAATAAATCATTTTCAACAGGATTTGCCAACTGTAACGATGTCTTTCCTGTTTACATTGGAGATGATAAAACCGATGAAGATGCATTCATGGTATCCAATGATCTTAATCTATTTACTTTCATTTGTTATTTAATATATTACATTCGTTTGTAGATTTTTCTGGGATAATCTGAACTAAGTCAACTAACTAGTGATTGTTAATTTCTTTTGATAATCAGAAACTAAGAGACAGAGGACAAGGTTTTGGGATTCTTGTCTCGAAATTCCCAAAGGACACTACTGCATCCTACTCTTTACAAGAACCTAACGAGGCAAGTATAATATGATTAATTTCCTTATTTCATCTATTTTTGCACCATGGTATCATATGCACAAAATATGTGTTTGTTTATATATTTATTCATATATTTTTTTCATGCAGGTGATGGATTTCCTTCAACGATTGGTGGAGTGGAAACAAGTATCCCTTCGTCTTCGAGCACGTTCCCGTGTGTAAATGAATAGAATGATAATGTACATCCCTACCCTGCCATAAAAATGGAGTTGAGCTAGGGTAGCATATAGGACCCTTTTTTCTTGTTTTGTTCAGATTAGAACAAAGAACAAAAATGTATGAAAAAAGGAAACACAAAAGTGTCTTTCTGAGTTTGAAGCACGTTTACATTGATATGTAATTAACCACGTAGTTTGTAGTACAGAGGAAAAGTCTCTGTTGCATCAAATGTAATACTGAATGGATTAATTTTGTACTTTTCCAAATATGATAATATATATTACAAGTTACGTATCGAAGAACATGTAGTATATATTAGTTCTTAGTCGTGACATGCTTACACAGTCTCACAATCATCATCGTACAAATTGGTCTGTTGTTTAATGGTAAAAGAGAACATTGGAAATACCGTCGCTAACAGAATTTTGGAAAACACATAGCTGTATTTTTACGATACTCTACATGAGCAAAGAACAAAACGGACTATGACATCCTGACTCACGAAGTGGTAGTCTTTTGGCAAATGGGGTAAGAGCAAAAACCGAAAAGAAAAAATAAAGGGAGAAAGGGCATGGGTAAACCCAAGTCTTTGTTGACAATTATTCTCAATTATTGGTTTCCTTCTCTGCAATATATTTGGTTTCTTAGTGAAGGTTACACAAACACTAATGGACATGCTTCTTTTGGAAAACAATTGATTGTGCTAGATAAAATTGTGGATTAAAAGTCTATGAAATTTGGTTCATAGTTGGCTGCATTATACCCAGCCATGTCAAAACAAAAGCCTGTCTATCCCTACGTACAATCATCCACTTGTGTGGTGTTTAGGACCACCGATCGCACGTGCATAAGAAACTCGAACTTATAGGCAATTGCAGGAAAAACGGGCTTCCAATCTCAGTAAGATATCCTTAATGTGGAGTTAAGATGATCATAACCATCAATGATTGGATGCTTGGAGATTCAGGTAATAAGCATAGGAGGGGCCCTTATCGACTTGGCTTATTAGAATATTTCTATCCGGTGTCTGAAGCTGACTCAAAAGTAGTAGTTGTGGGCTAGACTTTTTCGGGTGCTCAAAAATTCAATTATATGCTATGTCCTTATTCAACGTTTGAATCAATGTACCTTGTCCATGCCAGATGCACTCCCATGGCTTTCTCTCTGTCATGCAGTATACTGACAATTTTGTACTCCTCCAAGTATTGGCAATTGTATCATGAATTGGTAGATTACCATAAACCCAGTAGAGAGATAAGGCCATGAGCATCACAAAATGGACAAAAGTAGTATATGCAGTGAGAAAAATAATTGAACGCCCCTAGTATAGCTACCAATATGTCTGCACGTACACTACATCTACGTCCCTGTTTGATTTTAGATCAATAATTGGTGAAGCAAGACATTATAAAAGTAACTGTTTAGAAATTTTGGTAGTAAGACCAATAAATAAGGCCTTTGGTTGATTCTGGACCATAATTTTTTACTTACATTGAATGTCAGCAACTAGGCAGGCCTTTACCAATTATTTATATAGTGGTGCTAGGTTAGATAATTAGGTTCTAGAATCACATGCAGAATGGCGATAAAGTAGGAAGGAAAGGAGGTTTGGTGTCCGTATATAGAAAAGGTGTTTCATTTTACATATTGATAACAGAAACTGATGTACAATCTTTTCTAAAGGAAAGGGAAGAAAGGTTTGGGAGAAATGCATTATATTTGGGTGTTCACTATATTACTACCAAGTGCCTGATTTGTTTAAGTAGGTATTTGAGGTGGTGGCATATATATAATAATGAGACATGGGGTAAAGCTAATATAAAAAACTAACTATCACAAATCATGTGAAATGACCAGAGATATTATACACATGCATAAAGCTTGCGCTTGCCCGTGTTCTTGAAACAAGAAACACACTCAAAAGCTAATCCATAATGTAATGATCGAGATGGCAAGGTTATGGCTTAGATTCTAGCGTGTTATGCACATAGCAAAAAGAAAAGAAGAGAGAAACAGGAGTGGCCGAATAATTGGTGCTTAAGTTGTAAGGAACCCTCTTCTTTTTTGTTTTTGTTTTTTTGGCCATGAAGTAAGTCACTCACAGGGTGAAAGGGAATCTAATAAATGAGATGGGAGGCTTTGGAATTAAATTGAGTTGGTAAGGAGGACAAAGAAGGTTAAACTTTTGGTTTGGCACCGGGTTAGGGAATCTATATGGTTGAATGAAGAGTTGGAATCCACTCAAAAGGAGATGTTTGATGGGAGGAATAACATAGATATTTGGAATAGAGACACCAACATGGCTCCAACCTTTGACAACGCTCAGCTGTTAATTTGTGTCGGACGTGGAAAGATGGAGTCCACCAGATTTATCTATCTTTGATGTCTAAGTTGAATTAAACTAACACTTTTAAAGTTTCAATTATTGGCTCTGCCAATTGTCTTCTCTCCTCTTTCACTAACCACATCTCCTCTCCTCTCCTCTCCTGGCTCGTGATCTTAGGAGCAGATAAAAAACCATTTTACTAATAAACAATCTTCTTCAAACTATATTTTATTTTCAGCTACCTACCAAACTAGCCAGCATTGTTATCAACCCCGGTCACCCATTTTATATACTCCTCCTGCTCCCACCAAACCCAACCTAGTAGTTAAAAACTGCCAACACAAAAACAATTCATTTTAGTTATGGGAACACCATTAACAAGTGGATCATATCAGACTCATAACATATTATATGTTAAATGTGGGGTTAAGTACATACACATTTTAATTCCATTCAACTCAGCCAACCTTATTTCTTCTTTTTTTTTTCTCTGATTGGACTGAAACATTTACTATAAACTAAACAAACACATAACCAATTATTGTGAATCCGGTTGGGACGCAGTGAGAGTCATTACGAAGCATGGAGAAGATTGGGAAATAGGAACATTGGCATTTTAAGGTGCCAGAGATTGTGCTGGTTGTTAATGGTCCTGTAGTACACGTGTTAGGTTATGACGAAGGAGAGATGCAAATTTGTTACACGTGTGATAGTTTGGGGAATCGGTCCCCGCTTAGAGGGTCGAGCCCACATAAGACTGCTGGTGCCTGGTGGAGTGGTTTGTGATTGGAATGCATAGCATAGCATAGCAGTGGAGTGAGCATAGCATGTTAAATGTACATAAACTATAGCAGTGTGAGGAATAAATTAAGCATTGAAGTGGGTTAACTAGGTTGAGGCATGCATACACTACACGCCTAGGCCACATGGGAGGCCATGTGACCCAAAGATGCCCTGGTATTGGGGAGCATAGCAATGATGCTGTTCTGTCGATAGGTCACTAGTTGTGAACTGTTAACATGTTCTGAAACCTCTCTGATACTGATACGCACGTTTGGGAGTGCTAACATTAATTGGAGGCTCTTTGAGTATGTGCCGCAATGGGATTGGTGGTGGATCATACCTTGTATCTTGTGCTTCACAACATTTCTTTAACCCTTTCACCTTTACGTATGTTACGGGTTCATCAACCCGCAGCTTCTGCACATTCATTATAGCTAGCACCAAAAACACATAAAATATTTCTCTGCTACCACACTCCATGATCTATCACAATCCATATCTTCCATAGATTAAGCAAACCAGTAAATAATGAAAAATATTGAACGTGGTTGGTTTAAGATTAATAGATTCTGCATTTCTTCTCTGAATGATGGTGTAATTATCATACTCTATAATGGAATAATAATAATGTTGTGCACCTCCATTTTATATACTTTGGCACCTCGGTGAGTGGTCACATTAATATCTCGGCCACACACCTTGCCATCAGTTTTGTACTCCGACTATATTCATGCCTCATTGATAGTGAGTGCCAGAAATTTTTAGTTGTGAGGTCATATTTATATATACATCAATTAGATTTTAGTTTGTGTATGTAATTTATATTTTTAGTTAATAAAAATCAATTTTAAAGACAAAAAATATTAGTTGTTATAGTGAGTAAATTAGAGATATTTTGGAGATTAAATTAATAAATGTTTGATTTCTAAATTAGTTTCTATTATTGTTAAATGATCTATGAATTGGTATCTAATTAATAACCAAAGTTTTTGCAAACAAATTTAGAATTTAAATAATTAGTAGTTAAAACTTTGGTTGTTAATTAGATAACAATTTAGAAACTATTTAACAATAATATAAACTAATTTAGAAATCAATTTTTTTTAATTTCTAAAATGATCTCTAATTTAGTTAATATTGCAATTAATTATTTTGGTTTTTATTTGATGATTTTCTTATAGTGTTAATAAATAATTTAAATTATGAAATAAGATTAGTTTTTAAAATATTTTAATTTCTTTTAAAAGTTATTGAAATCCAATATATACGCAGATGAAATAAAAGAAGGTTAATTAAAAGTGATTGAAGAGTAGGAATTTTTAAAAAAAAAACACTTTTTCTTACAGGAATATAATGTGAAATACATTATATATCTTTTAAAGGAAAATTCTTGAAAATACTAAAAACTGAGACTAAGAATATAGATTTGTGTGGGGACAATACTCAGATGATTGAATTTATTTTAATTACTATATTTAAAATTATATTATATACGAATATATAATGATAATGCAAATTATGTTTACAATATCTAATCACAAGTAGTATTGTAGATTATTGTGTATGATAAATTTCTTGATTTTTATAAAAAAAGTAAATATTATTACTAATTTAACAATTAGAATGAAACTTAGCAACAGTGCATAAATTTAAAACTTACAGTAAGAAAGGTTAAAAAAAGTTTGAATGTACATGTACAGCCATGAATATGAGAATTTTAAATCTATTGGAACACTAGCTATGGACGAAACTCATTGAACATGAATGAAGCAACTCCTTGTCCTCTGACAGACTAAAGAACTCAGAATAATAGTTATAATAATGTGTTTGTATGTATGAATAGATAGATAACAGAAGTGGACCCAAAAGAGGGTCAAACAGTTATGAGAAAGGAAAAGAAATAAAAACATTGCTTTGTGGTTGGTTTTCCCATTACAATTAAGAGAAAGCAAAAAGAGGTTTTTCCACAATCGCCATGTGTCTGTGCTAACTGGTGCACATTACTAATTAAAAATGTTGGAGGTTGGTTTGCCAGAACAAAGTCGGTTTGTTATAATTAAAGTCGCAAAATTAGCCAAACTTTCTAAATAATTCAACTAAATTAAACCCCACCTTCTTTTTGGTTCACTGGTCTGCCCTAAAAGGAGACTCACTCTGCTTTATATTTTAAATCTTATATTAACTTTAGTATAACTCCTGCCAAAAACTTCCTAATTTTTAAGTATATAGTACATATTTAATTAATACCCTATCTACATTTAATTAAGAAAAAGTTAACAAATTTCAACCAATTTAATCTTAATTTTCAAATTATAAACCTAAGTAACATTCCTCATATTAAGATAATGTTCTTAAACATATCTTTATTATATAAAAACAAAAATATTAGATAAACTTAGTTACTACTCTTAACTAATGTAAAAATAGTTAGTTTTATTTACATTTGAGTATAGAGCAAATATATATTATATACTAACAAAATTTTGTAAGAATATATGCATTTAGGTTCGTCAATGAGAGAATATGTAGTTGCCTGATATTATCAAACATAAAATTGAATATATATTTAATGAATATGAGTTTTTTTTTTTCACTCATGATTAATGGTGTATTTTGATTATTTTATAGATACACAAACCAGCAATTAAATATATATATATATATATATATATATATATATATATATATAACACTAATTTTTTAATTGAAAATGGGTAACCAAAGAAATTTGATGAGCAATCTTAAATCAGAATAAATATAAAGTTAATTGCATATTTTTGGTTCATATGATAACAATATAATATTGATCAAGTTAGATACGTTATATTTGTAACCAATCCCTATTTGTATGAATAGAGTGATATGAGTTTCACTACAATTTATTTTAAAAATGAAAAAAAAAAAAATTAGCGACAAAGAAGAATATATATATAGTTTAAAAATAGTGGTTGAAAATAAATAAAAAATCCTCTATATTTATAATTTTTCTTTTCTGTGGAATAACTTGATAGCTTTTTTTATTAGTAATTAAAGAATATAAAATTAAAGTATCACCATTTATGTCTCTTTCAACAAGTGTTACTGTGAAATGGTGGAGTTCCCCTTCTCAAGGATGTGCTTCTAATGACATGAAAATTAGTAATGCTTAATGAAAAATCATGAATTAATTCTTTTGTTATATTTGAGATCAGTGTATAAGCCTTCATCCTTTTTTTTTAATTTAGCACCTTGTTGCACTGTACCTGATTTTTCACCCTCACATCTCTAAAATTATGCTATGTAACATTTCGTGATCACAATCACCTTAACTTTGTTTCCCAAATCATCAAACTTCATTGTTAAACAAATTTTCCTGTTAATATCTTCTATAACGGTAATCCTTCACAGAATAATACAATTTCACCAAAACATCACAATCAAATGTGGCTACAAACACCACCATCTCACACACATCACAAGGAACTGTTTTTGTATTATGTTGATGATTTGGAAAATTAAAGTAGGTTAAGTCAAGAATATACCATCCAACTTTATAGTTTAAATATGACATTCCTATTTTACAATACCAACCTAATCTAAACAATTTTCATGGTTAGATGAGCTTCAATATTAAAATACTACCTTCTAATTACAAACTTATGATATACCTTAAAACATAAAAAAATGGGAAATCCATGGGAATATAGAAGAGGAATCCTCACTAAAAAAATGCAGAAATTGATATTTGATTTCCAATATTATTGCCACCAGTAAAGTTGATGGTGCAGTAACCATATCTGATGGAACATATTTTATAGTTATGGATCACAATCTTTGTTTTTTATTCTTAACAGGCAAATGCATTGTCAATGTGTAATTTCTTTAAGGAATATGCTTTTATCATTTAAATATTCTTCAATTTGAAAATCTAGGATAACGATTAGATAATGCTTAGCTTGTTAAGTAGTTTGTTAACTAGATGCCATGTCATCATATCACTAATTTAATGTCCACCATTTCTGTTATATTATCATTATTATTACTAAGTACTTTTCATTCACGGCAATTATTATTAACTACTAAAGTAAAATCACTGCTACAACTTTTTATGCTGTAAATGTATTGTCCAAATGATTCATTGAAAGGATTATGCAACTTACATATATGTAATTGTTTATCATAAAAAAGAATGTATGTTATCATTTTACCCCTTTACATAAATATGCAATTGTGTAGCAATTATATGAACACAATAATGATGTGTTTTCCGTTTTGATAAACAAGGATAACACCCCAAAGTTACGGAGCTGACATCTTTAATGCTTATCTTTCTATTAGAAGCAAAATAGAAAGCAAATAAATTAAAGACAAATCTATATGTTTGGGTGGATAGAAGAATATATATAAAAAAAAAATACTAAGTTATACTAATTAAAAACTTAACTATATCGTAATAATTTTTTTTCGTATTATTTTTCTTGACATAAATTTGCTCATTGCTTAAAAAAACATAAATCTACCTATACGTTTAAGTTAAAATGCTTAATTTAAAAAAAAATAAAATAAAAATGCAACACACGTGTTTCTATTTCACACACTTTTGGAGGGAATTATACGTGGAACTCACTAAATAGTCCTTGTTCCTTTTTATATCTCATCGGAACAAACAATAATCGGTATTTTCTTCAAATTAAATAATATTTGTATAAAATATAAAGGGTTAGAAATTTTATTATTATTAGAGTTAAAGTCATTTATAATTTATGAGAAATTATAAATTGATTTTGTAAGAATAATTTAAATTTAAATTTTTTTAATACAATATCAAAATTATCGTAATAAAATTTATGAGAATAACGTAGACTTAAATTTATTAAATGATATGAGGTATTAATTAGTTACTTTACTTTTGCATAGATAATATTTATTTTTAATAATAAGTGAATGGAAGAAAATTGTTAAAATACTGTTTAGCAACATTTTTTTTTTAAAAGAGTTTATTGGAAGATAATGAAAAGTATTTTACTTTTATACTTTTCATTTTAATTTTTTTTATGAGATTGAAATTATAGAAACAAATATTAAATTTATTATAATCTTAATTTTTTTTCCAATATAAATTTAAAAACTAAAAATATGCAATCATCTCAAACATCAGTAAATTAAAAATTATGATAAATATTTAGCTACTCATAAATGCAACAGAATTGAAAAGTGTTTGGAGTAACATTGAGTTCATACTTCATGACAAAATTCTTAGCAGTTGACTCTTCAAAAATCAAGAAACTATTTGCTTGAATGGGTTGGGCCCAGCTTTGTCTTAGAAAACAGGGCCTATTGTTGGGGCCTTTGCTTGTTGCCAAATACTTTCTACATCCATCATTTTTGAAGCTGCACCCTACATAATTTTAAAACTTCGACAATGTCCTTTATTTTGGAAATGAAAATTTGAAATTGAAAATAATACATTATAAAAAAAAATTCAAAAAAAATAAGTAAATCTAAAAAGATTATTATGTTTTGGAAATAAAAATCTGAAAAACAAAAATAAAAATTCATTCCAGATAAGAAAATTCGCAATACAAAAAGTTTGTTAATCCAAAACATATTCCAGAAAAAAAGTCTAAATGTATTTTTATATGTATTCCATTTTTATAAGGGCATTTTCGTTTTTTTCATTGAAATTTATATGATGCAGAGTGCAATTGTCTTGCTTGTTTCTGTTCTAAATAAAAAAATATTTTCACAATTTCTAAGTAAAACTAATAATAATAGTAAAAGTTATAATATCATACTTATTACCTAAAATATGTTAACTGTGCATAATTTAAAGTAATAGTATCATTTTTTGGAGCAAATAAACGAATCCATCACACTCACATGCATCGGAAAAACGTAGATTATATATATATATATATATATATATATATATTTCATACTAATTTAGAAATGGTATACTAATTATTCTTGGCAAAGTTTTATCATATAAATGAAGTGATCCACCAAAATTCGTTTACCTTTAGTTTCACCAAATTCAAACTAAAATTTCAACGTTTCTTTATAACTGTCAAAAATTTTAAAAACAAATACTTATTGATTATTTAGAAATATCAGTATTACATTAATTACTTTTTTTAAGCAGTTGATGCTTAGGTATCTTTTAATCTTTAAATATTTTACATCTTGCGTGAGTAAAAACTGAGATATAAGTAAAATAAGAAACTACTAACTTTTTTATTAGAAGAAAATTTATTGTGTTTTTTCAATCTTATAAAATAATTTTTTTTAAATATAAAAAATAAACGAAGAGAACAATTAAAAAATAATTTCACGTATGGGTTGGTTACTAATAATGATTACAATCTCCTTTTCTCTTTTTTTACATATTTTTTAAGGTTAATTTATAATATATATATATATATATAATATTTTTTCATGTTTTAGTAAGATAGTTGTATAATTTTCTATTTTCCTCTTCACTTTTAAATTATTTAAAAAAATTAAAATACATAAAAATATCATTAATAAAATTAATTAATATAATCTTGAAATTAACATATCACAAATAAATAGGAAAAAAAAACGGTACATGGCATACACGTGTCAGTGTATCGTGATGGAGGGTTGATGGGCTTTCAATTGGGTACAGGACAATGGGTGCAGACCAATTTAGATAATTTGAGATAATGGCCCACTCTTCAGTCTCTATCTTAAAATAAATAATAATAATTATTATTATAATAATTAGAATAATAATAATAATTATAATAATAATAATAAGATTCTTACAATAATGATTAGCCCCGAGAGACTGAAAGGAAAAGCAATAAGAAGAAGATAAAGTTTGAAAGAGCAACAGTGATTATATGTTTGGTTGTGAATTAATGATGGTGATCATGATTACAACTTGGATGTGAAAATTACAATTTTCTAATTATAGCACCTCATGCTTCTACAGAAGCCCTTAATAATAATTAAAAAAGTTAATCCATGCTTCTATTTTACAGAGAGCAAAAACGCAGAAATTGAAAGTCGTCTTGTTTTGATGTATGCATTACTCAGCAATCACGTCAGGGAGTTTGCTTTTGAAATTCAATACCGGGATTAATTCTACATTATCCTAATTATTCTATTAGTGTTGTTTAATTGTGTATTAGAGAAATGATTATGTTTGGGTAAAAGGAATTGGCACAGGATAACATGTCACATGTGCTATGTATCTGTCAACAAAGATTCTTCATGCTGGGAAAGCAATAAAAACAAAATAATTAATTTAATGATTAATTAGGAGTCTCTCTTCTTCTATGTATTCTCTCTCTGTAAACCCTTTTATGCTTCCTAACTTTTCATGTCAAGAAGTAAACGAAGATTTAATGTTGTATAAAATTAACAATTAAGAATGATACATTCTATTATTATCTAATTATAAGTCATCAATGGGTTTTAAAGTTTTATAAAGTACACGTAAAATCATTTCTAATTTTTTCTATGAAATATATATTTACAATACATTAAAATTAAACTCCAAAATTTAAATAAAATTATTCATGAAATTCGTAATTAAATTCAAAATTAGAAAGATCCAATCCAACACCTCCAGTGTTATGTTACTTCTCCAAGTTCTCATCTAAATATATTTTGGAACATATACACTACACACGTGTCACTTTCTCGCGGATTGGGTTGGGGGAAAATGAAATTATCAAATTGGTTAAAATGGGAAATTGCAACAACTGTATCACTATAATATATGCATGGGCATGCTTTAGTATAATCCATTATCTGGTTTTAAAAAAACAAGTATTTAAAGAAAAAAAAAAGAATATATATATATATATATATATATATATATATATATTCATAAAAAATAAAATATTTTTAAAATTTACTAATTATTTATAGGTTTGATTTTTTTTTATATGCAAGTGTGTATATACAGGTACCAAATACAATGGGAACAAATTCAAAGTAATAACAGGATAATACTAAGTTCTTAAATATAAGATAATTATATATAAATTAATATCATAAAAAATCATATGTATATGAATATAAATAAAAATAACAATATGTTATCTAATTTTTTTATTTTTTTTATAGATCAACATATGAATCTAAGTATAAAAAAATATTATCTTTTAAAATATTTGTATTAGCTATATTTAATTAGAGAAGAATAATTAATTAAATTTAAGATTTTAATTTATAAGTGATTCACAAAATCATAGTTCAAAAGATAAGTTTAGGTACCCATACTTGAACACGTGAATATGTTGTAAGTGTACAATAAATTATTTTTAAATATTTATTTCACTCTTATTTGTTCTTAATATATACAATTCAAATATTGAATCGTATTATCCTATAAAGGTACCTTAAGTGATTAAATCTAACATACCATAGATTAGTTCAATCAAATTTATCACATAAATATTTATATGCATGTTGACATCATATACATCATTTGCATGTAAACAATTACATTCATCATAATTAACTAGGTTCTTTAATAACCAATTCAGTGGAATTAATAAAATGCATCACACTAATTTATATATAATACATATACATAAATATTTTTAAATTATTTTTAATTAATACAATTACATGAAATATGTTACTTTTTTTTGGATGAATCTATATTTCTTGGCGAATTCATTGCATCACGAATATGAATTTGCTAGATGAATTTAAGTCTAAAATTCTAACTCTCTCAGGTTGATTTTTATTGGACGAAAATAATTTCACTGAGAATGGATTAAGCATGTTTTTTTGTTTGTTTTTTTTTGTTTTTTTTTTGTTTTTTTTTCCGACACTCTTAAGAAACTAATCTTGCACATATTGTTATATTGTGGACTTGCTTGGGAAGTGTTTAATTATGTTAATTTCACTATATTAAACTTTAATTGAACATGAGAATTGGTGGGGTGGTTTATGTTTATCTCGGCAAATATATATGTTTAGAGAATTTTTGAATCGCTAAAAGTTTTTTTTAGAACTAAAAGTTTTTTTTTTATGAACCTTGTTTAAGGTAAATAGTAAAGATGTTTTAGGAGAATGTTACAAATTTAAAGTAGAACATATATTTCAAAATATTACTAAATGTTAAATATAAAATAATATAATTACAAATATTCAGTTAATCTAAATTTTGATAAGCTCATTATTGAGTTAATATTAAAATGTTTAAGATTTTAGTTAAGCTAAATTATGAAAAATGAAAATATCCCTTCTCCTCTCTCTCTTTCTTGATGGCTTTTTTGAGATTTTGTTTTAGTTAGTTTTTGTTTGGTTTTATCTTTTTTCAGGTGTTTCTTGAGAGATAGGAGAAAATTTATTTACAATTTTGTATAAGAATTAGATCATTTCTGAAATGATTTTTATTTATTAATTTTTTACTGATAAATTCTATTTTTTCTACTTTATTGTTTGAATAGTTTATATAAATAACATGAGTAAAGTCAATGCAGGAGGTAAAAAGTGTTTGAATGCAATAAATTGATAAATCAGTAAAATCAACTTCTCCTAAGTCCGTTTGTTTTTTTTGCGAAGAAATGGGAAGTTATACTATTAACAAAGAAATTGCGAAAATCCAAAAAGTCTTTATCTTCTAAACTTTTTTGGCACGTGAGGAAAGTTCTATATATCTATATTTATTTAATTAATTAATTTTAAATAATGTTTTTATCTCTTTTATTTTATATATAAATTATTTTTATTTTTATTTAAGTAGAATTTTAATTTAAATATAAAAAATATAATTAAAATTATAAAAAAATAATTATTATAAAATAACATAATTAATTATATTATATATATAATAAATTTATAAATATAAATAATAATAAATATATTTTTAAGAATAAAGAAATAAATTATATAATAATTATTAATTACAAAAAATAAAGATAAAAATAATAATTTTATTAAATATAAAAATGAGTTTTTATTAAACATTTATATTTATATTATATTTTAATAATATTTTAATTAAAAATAATTATAATTTATAAATAAATAAAATTAATTTTTTAACAATTTTTAAATGTAAGGGCAAATATGTAAAACTACATTTTCATCAATTAAAAAAAAAATACAATTTCAATCACACTCATCACATCACTCACAAACTTTCATAAATTTTTCTAACACTTTTTACTCTATTTACCTTAATCCAAACACCCTAACTTTTTTTACACTTTTTCTTCAAATTATCTCAAATTCACTTCCTTATTTTCACTTTTTAATCCAAACAAAGCATTTACAAAAGTACAATTGGCAAAAGGTGATTGAATTGGTTTGGATGTTAACTTTCAACCTCTTAAAATGTGTTAAAGTGAAAGAAAATAAGTTTATTAACTAATCTGATTTTCTTGATTTCATTTCAATTAGAAACTTATTAGGATTAAGAATTCAATTAGAAGTTGAAAGCTTTACATTAAATAAAAATAAGAAAGTTAAACAATTTTATAAATATATTATTTTAAGATTTTAAATTAGAAATAACGTCATAATTTTTTTATATTTTACTCCTGGATTATTTAAATTAAGTGTATAAGTATGCATCTATATATATTTTTAATTTGTTTTTAAACTTAAAATAAAGATTTAACGCATTTATATATCTAAATTTTCACATATGACTCCTCCGTAAATCAATATATGAACATGTAAGGCTCTCTTTATAAAAGAAAATGAAAATATGTTTCTATGTTCTAATTTAAGTATAATAAAAAATAAAGACATTAAATAAAACATATATGCACTTCAGACAAATTTTTTTATAGAAACGAAAGGTGAAAGAGGTGTGCAAAAGTAATATTTTATTAAATAATATAGATGCATAAATATAATCATATTGATTGTTTTCTAGTCTTTCATTTTAAAATATTTATAAATGTAGCACTTTTATTAAATCTTTTTCAAAATATTTGTATCAATGATTTTTGCTGTTCTTCAAAAACTTTGTACATGAATTTATCATTTCAGCATTATATCTGTTTTTTAATCTTAGAAATGATCATTTATGGAGTCTTTATTAAAAAATATCTCTTTTTAAAATAGTATGAGGAGAAGTAATTAAAAAAAATTATGTGTGAAATATGGTTGTAGTTATACTGAAATTTGTTTTTTCCTCTCTCTTTGTACTGGTAAGTAAAAAAATTATTAAAATAATTTTTTATAAATTTTTTTACATAATAAACAAATTTTTAATTTAAATTATATTATAATACTATAATATGATATTGATAATGAGTTAGCATAAAATAATTTAATGTTATAATATACTCAGAAGATCTATCTGTTATGTAAAAAAGTTTATCAATATTTTTAATGCACGTCCTTAAAAAATCCAAAATTTAGAGTAAAAACGAAAATAGGAAAAACATAATTTGTAGAAATGGCAAAGTGGGTCGATCCGTCTGCATATACTGTTCCTGCATTTGGTTCACCCGGTATAATAACGTAGGCTGATTCTCTGTCCCGTCGCGTATAAGAACCGGTCTGCGGATTTGTGAGTCATCCGGTATTTAGTTTTTAAAAAAGAAAATCAATGAAAATGTTTTTTATTTTTTGTTTTAAAAAAATTGTCAAACATCAATATTTTTTTCTTCCATTTCAAACATAATCAAATATTAATAATTCAATTAAGATAAAAATTAAATATCAATATTCTTCTATTTCAAAAACTTTAAATATAAATACCACTACAACCAATATAATCAATTTAAAAACATTAATATTATTTCGTTTCAATAACATTGAATAGATATGAACTTATTTTTTTGGAGTCCAAAGTTGTCACTACCAAATCTATGTCAACACATAAACATTTTCTTCCCCAAATTAGTGGGTGAGTCCATCTCATTTTACTTTACTGTTGGTATGTGTGCGAGTTATGAAAGAATAGATGAAGCGGACCAGCGGGCCGAAAAATCTAACCCACCTCGCATGTTTACTAGGGGTCTATTAATTTGTGTTTTAGGGGTATGAGGTGCATGAAGTGAAGAAATGAATTGAAGAGAAGGAGTGTGAGAGTTTTTTTTATGAGGAATGGGAAAGTTGTTGATCTTTTACAAAGTTTAGGCTCAAAATTATAGGGCAGTGTAGGGTGGGATGGGGTGGTGAGAGAGAGAGGCATAAAGTCATCACTGTTAAAGTGCACAAAAAGTGAAGGCTTGTTCAGTGGCAATGGGCGACCATGCATCATCATCATCATCATGATGTCAAATGAAATATGTCAAACATAGTGCCATCCATTTTCACAGAACCCCTCTCCTAACAAACAAATCTCCCTAAATCCCACACCTGTCATCATTCCTACCTTATTTCCATCTTTACAAGTTTATTTCTAAAAGTTATTAATTAATGTGAAAACCCTTACCTTTTTGGAAAAGTACCTCCTATATATGATCTTTTTATCATTCACTTCCCTTTCTTTACACTAAATAAATTTCAAAATGTTTTCAAATTCACCCTTCTAAACTTTAACCCAAAGAAGAGATCATAAAAGATCATCATCATCCATCAATGAATGAAATCAAAAAGATCTTTAGCTTTTAGAGTGGACATTTCATGCAAAAGACAAACCACTTTCACACATTAAATTATAACCATCCCACCTCAGAACTGCTTCAAACCCCTTTCCCTTATTGCCTTTTTCTTCTCACAATTTTAATTCCTAACTCAATCCATGCCTCTCCTTTTCTACAACTTCTTCACAAATGAGGTAAATTCATTCTTTTATGCTTTAGATATGACAAAAGCCACTAGTGAGTAGTTTAATCATTAAGCAGAATAGAACCGCATAATTAGATATTCAACCTTACTTCATTAAGGCATCATCAATGTATATGTTTTTTATTTAGAGTCTCGTTCAATACTTTCAAAGTGGATTTAACATGTCTTTTTGTTTAACATTATTAAGTGTTTTAAATGTCATTTAGTTGTTCAAATTTTTAAACAAGATAATAATTCTACCTCTTCATACGTCTAAGCCTTTTCGGTGGGTTCAGATAATTAATTTTTTTTAAAAAATAAATATAGAATCCATTTTATAATAATAATTAAATTGTTATTCTTTTAAGATTAAAGAAGGTATTTTTTTTTCTCAGCATTGAATAAATTAAATAATCGAGACATGTCTTAACCCTTTACATTAAAAAGTTATTTACCAGCTTCCTATACTTCAAGTCAATATTTTCATAAAGCTCCTATTATACATATAACATGGTTTCCTATGCTGTCTTTCTATTACATTCAGCCAGATTCATAGTTTATTAAGTCAGTTTACCCTCTTTTATGTTAATCATTGTACAAAATCCAAATATATATTTTCCTTTCATCATGTGGCTCGTGTTTTCCTCCCTGCAAACCACAAAAAAAAATTCTCTACTAAAGAGATAAAATTAGTAATTAATAACAACCAAAACCATATACTTAATTGGTTCCTTCACTAAATACGATTTCTGCTCCATTATACATAAACATCACCCAAAAAATTGCAGCCTACCTAAAACTGAAACAGTATCTCATAATCTCACACAGTTCTTTTGTCATCTATTTCACATTCCCTTTCTCCTATACTTACCGAGAGATCTCAAGCATTCCTTAGGGTCCATACACCATTAAGGGTATGTAATAGCAACTGAATATTCTTGACTACTATGTCATTCTTAAAGATAACTTGATTCCATTGTTAGTATATTAAGATAAAATCAATTATCATCAACTGTCAAACTAAATGGAAATTTAATTACTTTTTATTGTAAACAAAATTTGGATTCATTAATCGAAACATGTGATATTATTGTAATTACATATTACGTGTGTGGAAATTTTCACGATTTAGACATTTGTAGGCATATAATCCAGAAGTTGTTATTTATTATAAATAATATTTCATAGGTTAAAATAAAGTGAAACAACAACACAATAATTGTGGGAAGTTTTGTAAATTAATGTACCAAATAAAAGCTTTAGAGTTTATAGTTGGACTGATAAATTTTATTTTGATAAAATTCATTTTATTAAATATAAGAATCAATGTTATTGGATCCTATATTTGTATTAAAATTAGGTGACATGGTAGGTTTTCTTAAAATGAATTATTCAAAATGTAAGCCAGAAAACTAACATGTGACTCAAGATTAAAGAATGATGGGGGCACTTCTCTCATCCATCAACTGTGAGAACACTGTTCCTAAGTGATCATAATAATTCTTAACCTGTTCTTTTCCTGTGCTCTCTCTCGCTTCGCTTTTCCTTTTTCCCGCGCCTTTCCTTGACCAGCTTCATGAATAACCGTACACGTAAAAGCAACAAAATTTTGTTGTCTACCACAAACAGTGAGTTATTTTTTCATAGAGATACAATAACAAATACACTGTTTATAAAACAAATTCAGATTATTTGAATTGGAATTTTCCCTTGTCCTAATCTGGGTGGGTGTACGGGCTCAGGAGGACCATATATTAATCCATACACCAGGACATTTAGCCGCAATCGTGTTCCTTCAGATTTGAGTAAATTTGCATCACTTTAATTTTCTACAAAAATTCTTATACTATTGTATATTAGTACGGAGTTCTTATTCACGCCAACAAAACTCACAGCAAAGTGCAATGAACCATAAAGGCTTGCAAATAATTTAGGTATCGGTGTCGGACACTTCTTCAAGATATTAAGATACTCCAAACTTCTTCATCTTGTTGTTTTTCTTCTTCCATTAACACTTCTCAACCACATCACCGACTTCCAAGACCCCACCTTTGCTTTTCCTTCATTTTTATCGTCGGAGGAATAATATTATCGCGCCAAATTGAGATCAATAGTAGTGGAGAGATAATTTCATGATGCAAATTACGCACACACTTTTTCCTTTTCCATTTTTTTTCAGTATATAATCATTTTTATATATATAATGATTTCGGCTCACCATTAAAATCTTATTATTGCACATCATGGCTACATATTCGCCAGTGAAAAATTATGTCAGCCAATTTTGGAGTGATGACGTACACATATATATATGGTATATCACTATGGGTGACTATACCTAAGATCTGAAAAAAAAATGACAAGGAAAATGATTTAGCCGTTAAAATGCACAGGCGTGAATTGTTTGAGTCAATTATTGTATTTATTTTGTTTCAAAGAACAACAATAAGTGGAAGACGGTATGGACCCATGGATACATGGGCATGTGTAATGTGTTTTATATCGGATTGTCATAATCTTGAAAAGTTGGAAACATATGAAAATGTCTTTGATTTCGATAAAACAAGGATGCGGCGGCTATATATGCATTCCCCAAATGTCGCCACCAATTACTCCTAGAACCCACAACTTTATAATCGGCGTTAAATTAAAGACTGATAAAGAAAAAGAGAAGATCTTTCTTTGCAGGACGTACATTAGATGCCAAATGAACTGAAGGCCAACAGAAACAAGAAGAGAGAGAGGGGCACACATACTTACACTTTTTTTCTTAATCGTGTTCAATCAACACAGCAGCAGATTATACAATTTCTCTTTTAAACTTAATTAGCAAGTCAAAACCAGTATCATATATATTATAATCTCACACCAATTGACATAGAAAAGGCACAAAATATATAAAGGGATTAGCACTTTGAAACCACCAGGGAGGACCCTTTTGTAAATATGATTAAAAGCACAACTCAAGATTTGAAGGGAAACAATAATTGAGAGAGAAGTTAATTAGCTGCTACTTATTTACATATTATTTGAGGGGAAGCAAAGCACAATGAAAAGAAAGGAAAGAAAAATGAAAAATAGTGTTTAATTAATAATTAATTTGATGGTCATAGTTAAGATGAGGATACCGAGATTCTCTCTTCCATGCATTAGAATTATACTAGCATATAGTACCATTAGTTGCTTTAAACTTTATGAAATCACAAACATCAATCCTTTTTTCTTCTTCTTATTCTGTTTGGTGGCCCATGCTTTAATCAGAAGAACAATTAATCCAGGATTCCACCATACCTTGGCTTCTGGCAGTTACACTGAAGTCTGGTACCTTCTCTCCATGAAAATCCGATGAAGAAGCTGAGTAGTGTACTTTGCCGTTGCTCACTCGCTCTGCAATGTCACTGTAGCTGACAGTGCCACTGAGACCACCTCCTCCACCTCCTCCGTGATCGCAATCATCGTTGGTAATGGTGCCCGTTCTCTGGACCCATTCCGTTGACGGATTAGCATTACTCAAGTTATTGTTGTTGTTGTTGTTTCCACTTGACAATGCTCCCACTCCAACCGATGTTGACGAAACCATGTTCTGATGAAGACACCTGAGGTCGGTGTTAACATGGCCATCGGGTCTCAGTCCCAGCTCCTCAAACACCCCCATCTTGAGACTTGGCGGAATATCGAAGGAGGATTGTTGTTGTGGTCTGGAGACAAGGACAGAAGAGTTGCCCAGAGGGTACTTGGGATGGTGATATGCTTCGAGAGAAGGAGTGTTGTTAAAGTTGTGAGGCTGTTTCATAAGGCCAAAATGTTCGGACAGGTTTTGCTGCTGCTGCTGTTGCTGTTGGTGGTAGTTAATGGAAGTTGAATTAGTAGTAGAGTTAGTTGAAGGTGACAAGGTGTTGGAAAGGGAGGGAGGAAATGGGTGAAGGCTTCGGAATTGCAGTTTTTGTGCAAAGGGGCGAAGAAGATAAGGAGGTGGCGTTGGAGGGTCCAAAGGGTTAACATTAACGTTAAGGTTGGATCTCAAAGTTGGTGTTGCGGCTGAAGCAAAGAGATCCAGCCTAGTTCTCGGGAAAGGCGAGGATGTGAAGGGTGGCGCGGGGATGCCAGTGAATTCCTGAACCATGGCTCGGAAATTGGTGGTGTCTGTGGTTAGCACAGTGGTGGGTGCACGCCTAGAAGCTCTGGACCGTTTCTTTGGGTTTCGAACCACGTTGCTGTTGTTGTTGTTGGTACTGTTGGTGGTGCTGTGGGTTTGAATTTGATCATTGTTGGCGGCGGAAACTGAAAGCATTAGTCCTCGGGAACCACTTTCTGGAAGCAAGGTAGGAAAAGCACCAGTATTGCCGCCCCTTGTTTGACTTGACAGAAAAGCTTGGTTATGTGGCGAGGGTGATGATGAGGAGCAAGGTATCAAGTTAGCAAGAGTGGTTTGGTTTGGTTCGGATCTACCTGGTTTGGACCACATCACGTCAAGGTTTAGAAGTGATGTTGAGCTTTGGGTAAGTGGATCCAGGTAACCTGATAAAGGGTCGAACATGTGGGTATTTTGGTGGTGGTTTGGTGGGATAAGTGGGTTAAGGTTTTTGGCAGTGGTAGTGTTGAAGGAAGCAACATGGGTGGGTGGTTGTTGGTTGTTTAAGAAGGCAGAGAGTGAGGATGATTGGGCGCGTGAATCGTACTCTTCATCGGCACCGCTTGAAGATTGCAAACTGCCGCTAGTGTTGGCCGAATCCATGAGAGCGGAAAATGGAAAGACGTGAGGGAGGGAGGGAAGTGGTGAGAGATATTGATTTAGTTGCAGATACAAGAGTACATTTAAGAGGTATGGGAGCGAGAGACGAGGAAAACAAAAAGAGAGAGATTTTTCTGGTTGTGGAAAGACAAGCTAGTTGTCTTCAGAAAGTGGTTCCTCCCACCCACGTCTTTAAGGCTCTGCAAGACTGCAACTAGCACACAGTGCTTGGTTCGCTTTTACTTAATCTGTGTTTGTGCAAAAGGGTGTTACGTAAACAAAGGAATAAACAGCCCACGGATGATCATGCATTTAATACTTTCTGCAGAGAGGTTGGGAATACAAGTTTACTCTGTTTTGGAGGTTGGAGAGTGAGGAAAGTCTTTCCTATGTATGCTTCTTGCCTCCTTCTCAGTCCTGGGTTCTGGATTACTCCTATCACAACAACAGATTGCGAAAAGGATCAAGTATTAGGGTTTCAAGTGAAAGAGAAAAGGAAGAGAGAGAAGAAATGGAAAAGGATAGTTCTCTAGCCTTTTTCTCCTATAAAAAGAGACCCTCTTCTGGTAGATGTGTGGTTTCACCAGCAAAATATCGGAGTGGGGTAACTATAGGAATGAAAGAAACAGAGAGAGAGAGAGAGAGGGTTTGTAAATAATGGCAGGCTCCAATGGTCAAAGTATGAGAGATTTGTGGTTTGGATTTAGAGACTGAAATGGGGGAAAGACATAATATAGAAGAAGCAAAATGGTTTATTTATTGAGAACGTTATTTACTTACTCCCACTGTTCATCTTATATGTTTTGCGGAATAATGAGGTGTGTGGGCAACCAGATCAGAGTGATGGTTGTTGAATTGCATAAAGCAAACACATCAACCATATATAGCTTTCCAAATTGCGTCAATAAACCATCCAAAATACCTACATATATAAATAAACTTTTGTCCAAAATATTAAGTAAACACTGTTTCCACGGTAAACGCAGTAAACAGACTCTACATCTTTATGCATAATGATATTCAATATTTAAAAATACACACGAAGAAATGTGACTATTTGTTTCCAATAACTTTGACCAAGTCAGAAACCTTTATTTAGAAATTATTATTAAGCGAAAAATCTTGCATAAAATCTAAGAGAATCTTCCACAGTCTCTCTACTGATATCTTATATTTTATACAATTTTTCCCGTTAACTTTTTTTATTTATTTTGCTTATGAGTGGTCATTTTACTTGTTAATTGCTAATACTAACTAGTAATTAAGAAGCACGGATAAAAAAATCCAATTTTATTACCACGTTCCCAAAGATATATGGATGAATCAGTTGAACAACATTCTTGTTCGCTCCAACCAACGACACTTGGAACCAAGAATCAACAGAAACATTCCCTCTTTAGTATGTGTGTTTGGGAAGGGGAAGCTGCTCAACAATCAAATGACCATCAAATAATCTTAAAAAATAATTAACTTTGTTTCGTATACATAGTCCATACAATATCTATATTTATACCTTTTTCCCCTTTGCGTAGCTACAATTGTCGACATATTTAGTTTTGATCTACGTACGTAGTAATGTAAAATGAGCTCCAATAAAAATGTTGTAAATAAAGGCAATTATCTTATATTCTATGAGTGATTAGTGGAATATTAAAGAAGTAATAAGAAGCGTAAGTATATAAAGGAGATGCCATACGGTCATACTACGCTACTTGTTTATTCTGTTTGGTTATAATATTAGATACCGTGAGTGTGCAGTTTTGTTTCAACAACAATTGATAGAGTGGAGATGAGTGTGTTTATTGGTTTAAGAATAAAAAGAGGAAACTGTTGAACTAATTATGTTTGGGGTATGTTGCTTGAAGATGTAAAACTACTTTAGTTTGTATTACTGGATATGGTGACCGTCCTCTGCATCTACAAGGATAAGGGATGAATGAAAGAATATTGATGGGACCTCTAATCTAATCTACATTATTGTCAAATGGACACTAATTGGAGCCCCATTTCATTCTTCTCTCATCCACATTTTTATCACCCATATTTCCAATGTAAGGGAAATAATTATTTATTTTCTTGTTTACCTTCCCTAAAATTGGTTATATAGATAAATTCATCTAAATGGATTCTTTATTCTAAATAAAAAAAATAGATTATATATTAATAATTAGGAGTATTAAATATGAAAGAAGTTAACTTAAATTCTTTATATAATGTATTGAGATCAATGTTAAATAATTCGAGCATGGCTCATTTTTTATATTTTGATGAAAATTATTATTGATTAAAATTTATTTATTTTTCAATTAAATCATACTAGATTCAGATAAAATCTTGGAATATTGATATACAATATGTAGAAGAAGAAAAAATATATCTTTGCATAAAATTAAACACTAAAAAAATAACTTATATAAATTATCTCATTTTCCCATCCGATTATGCTCTCGTTACAAGAAAATTATTAAATATAAATCAATTTTAGAGACAAAATATAATTAGTTACTAATTAAAATAGAAATATTTTAGATACTAAAAAAATATTAGTTTCTAAATTAATTTCTATTATTGATAAATAGTTTCTAAATTGATATTTAATTAGCTACGAAGGTTTTAACTACCAATTATTTATATTTTAAATTTGATAACAAAAACATTAATAGTTAATTAAATATTAATTTAAAACTATTTATTAATAATAGAAATTAATTTAGAAATCAATAATTTTTTTAGTTTTTAAAATAGTCTTTAATTTAATTATTATAGTAACTAATTATTTTTGTTTCTAAAATTATTTTTTATTTAATGATTTTTAGTGGCTACAAATTTTTTTCGTTTGAAGTGAATTTTTATGTTATTTGAAGTGAGATACGCAGGTAATGAATTTTTGTTGTTGTTGTGATTGAGGCGTTCTGACTAGGGTTAAATATCTGGAAAATGAACTTGAGCACATGAAAGTGGTAATTTTAGCAGGAATGAGAACGTGTAATGAATGCAAACCAATATTGTTGATTTTGGTCAATATCTAACAAGTAGGTTAATCCTTTATTTAAGTTAAGATGTCTTTAAACAGCTTAATCATTAAGTCCAAGCTAGAATAATATCTCTGATGGAAAAAAAATACTATTGATGTTAAAGAAGAAGAAAAAGAGAGAAATTGTCGTGACAACTTTCCTGAATGCATGACTCTATAATTAGAACTGCATGTGATTGTCACCAATCTTAATTCTCACACAGATAAAAACTTATCCAGCATGTGATTTTTTCCGTTTCAATTTTTATCCATTCAAAAACTCACTTAGTCAATTTTAAATTATTTTAGTTCAACATCGCTCCCTCAAATCTTTTGTTTCATTTTACCCGTAACTATAACTCTAGTGGTAAAAAACAACAAAAATTAATCATTAGGAATAAGGAAAAATACTTATCAATATTATACTTGTATAAAAATAATAATAAACATGGATCTAGAACATGACAAGAAGAAGCTATATTAGTTCATATGAACACCGAAATTTTGGTTAGCAACAATGTACAAATGCCAAAGTGAGTTGAGTGAGCGTAGAGGATTCCAAATTTTCAAATTGGTGAGTTATATGGGAGAATATAAGAGAGGGGTTTCGTGTTCATTGTTCATCTCCCTCTAGAGTATTTTCACCCTATTATTTTCCTAATTCTAAAATTTTCTTTATATGTTCCTATATTTGCTATGATATGATATGATGTAAATATAATCTTTCTCATTCTCAGAAACTCACTATATATAAATAACATGTCAAAAATATTAGAGATTTCATAGCTTTGTGCATTATCTCTTTGTATTTTTCATTTATAGAAGATAATGAGTATTTGAAAGAGTTGTAGTATGACATGAAGTATTGGTGGAGATTATATAAAATATCAATGAAAGTTTTAAACAATTTTATATTATTAGAATTAAATACTTTGAACATTAAGATTTAGTAATTGGTGATCATCTTTAAACACAAACGTTTGGTGGCATCACCTCACAATTGGAATCTATTATTGTATTCTCACTATTGCAAAAGATATATTTACAACCAGTTCTCCGTGAATTTTGACAATAATTTTTAATTCATAGTTGGAAACATAGGTTTTTGACAATGATTGAAATCATCGTCGTATCAAATATATACAATAATGATTTTTTATATAGAATTGTCATTGTAAGTGGATTTACGTTAACATTTCTTAAAGATAACTATCATTTTTATTTTTATTTTTCTTGAAGAAAAACTCATTTTCTAATGTTTGCCTCAATTAAGCAACATTTCTATACGATATTTATTGCTCAACTAGTTAGAATTAACAATATAATATGAAAACAATAATAAATAATATATAACTGAATGAAAAACCATGTAATGAAATGAACTATATAAGAATTATTGCAATGTCAAGTGTCAACCAATTTCAAAACACTAGATTCACGAGTGAAAAATGAAATAAAATAATAAAATGTAAACACTATTGATAAAATCGAAATTGATAAAATATAGGTTATCCATATTGATCTAACATAATTTTTGTATTGAATCTCAATTAAAAAACTAAGGTCTACTTGATGAAATAGAAAATTAATTTAGACTTTCAATGTTAATTAAAAATAAATAAATTTAATATAGTAAAATATAATTCAATTATATTATCAATGCATTAATAAATGTACAAATACAATAAGGTCGTTATAGTAAAAATATAATTAAAATATGAACATATAATTCAAAACAATCATTCAATACATGTCAATCTTTAAAAAAATTAGAAGGAATACACCAACTTGGATGAATTTTTGAAATGAAAAATATAACACATTTTTTCAATATAGTCCTATTGTTAATTTAATTATATTTTAATAGGTAATATTCTATATTATTTCTTCTCGTAAATAATCATTTATCCACACTTTATCAACAAGATCAATATATAAGATAAAAGTTAATATATAAGATAAAAGTTTATATGTGTGTTATATATTCATGTACACATAAGGTAAATGATGAGCTTTAAGGAAACAAAATATTTGAACATTTCTAATTAATTGTGATTAATTATAATATATGAAAATATTTACTTAAAATATTTATAAAAAAAAATAAAGGCATAAATGCAAATGAAGATTCACAAAATATATATTTACCTCAAGCTTCTAGTCAAAGTGGTAATAAATAGTTATATAGAAGAATTTGTGCAAATCAAGCAAAGATCATGTCTTAGCCAAATAAGAGTTCCACCGATCATCTCACAAATCTATACAAAGAACTCAATATGAAGATGAAGAACTTATAACAACAATATGAAATTCTTTTATTCTTCTAGTGAACATATAGTGATAAATGTTTGGGTGAGTGAAAACTTTTGTAATTTTGTACTATATAAAATACACTCAATGAGCTTAAATTGTGTTTTCTTTGAGAGTATTAATTTCTTTCTTTTAAGAGTGTATAATTAAAAATAATTTATGTACTCATTGAAATTAGGAGTAGTTTGTGTAGTCGTCATAATCGAGTAATTTAATTAGTGGAACCTCTTGAATTTTCTAAAAAAAGAATTGAGTGTATAGTGTAAATTTAAATAAATCGATATAAACACTTACTATAGAATCTAATGTTGATAAAGATATACTTTACACTTTATTGTTTAAATACAAAATCAAATAAAAATAAAAAGTCTATTAAACTTTGATCTAACACTAATAAAATACTTAAAATTAGTTTAAAATTTAAAACTTATATGATATCAATTTCATAGCACATAAATATTTATTAGCTAATCCCTTATGGAAACATTTTAACTTTAATTAATATTGTTTGAATCTACTTTAAAATTTGAACAATTTTATACTTTATAAAGATTTATTTCTGAAAAAAAAAATCACTGTTTTTGGTGGTTTTCCTCTATCCAACTATTTTCCATCATCTGTCAACAATCAATCAAAACGATTAAATAGATGGATACCAGAACAGCAGAAAAAGATATCTCCATCACCACACTAATCAAAGGTTCATTTTTTTGAAAAATAACTAAAAAATACATATTTGGTCAATATTTTATGTTTATTTATTTTGTGTTGTTTTCTGAGGTGCGATCAAACTGTACGTAAACTACTACAGCCAAATTGGACGAATTTAGAAAGGTACGTAGAACAACCACACAATAAGGCGATGATAATGCAAATAAAAAGAAACAAAATAATACATTATCATATCATCATGCGTAATTCAATTTCCTCTCTTTCACTTCTTTTCTTTTGTTCAATTTTGTTTTTGCTTTGTTCCCGAGAAGGAAACTTTGTAACACAACACATATTTAAAGATAGATCAACCCGAATTTCCTCATTAATCATGCTTTTACCTAACCTAACCATGCAAACAATTTCAAATTTAAGATACTTCAAACACTTGATTAGACACCACTAACTATATCTTTTTCTTATTTATGTATATATATACTTTCACGGTTTAATTAAAAACAACTCATTAATCACATTTGAAATTAACTCCAATAATCAGCATACTTATAAGTCATTTAGAACATAGAAAATCAAAATTACTTTGCCCGTGCAAAGTGTCAACTTACAAGGTTTTTAAAGAAAAATCAATATATACCTATACATACATTGCATGAATTGATTGAATAAAGAGATAATGTTAATCAGTGTCCCTTTTCCAGTGACATGTTCATAGTGGAGAGAATTGTGTTGTGAACTATTGAACTTTGTGGGATTTCCCTAAATCCTTTTGTCCCTAACCAATTTAAAAGTGTTGGTATATTCGTTTTGGAAAAGTCGTAAAATTGGAAAGAAAAATAAGAGGTAAAAGTGAGACCCTCTCTTTGTTTCTTGGTTCTGCTGGGAATGATGATGCAGGAGATGTAACAGCTATTTTCTTGATTTGATCTTCATCTATGGACTTCATATGAAGATAGTGATATGAATATATAAACATAATATTTTATTTGAGAATACGACTGAAATTTTAAGTAGTTGATAACAGTCACTATTTTGATAAGTCCAATGCCACCTAACATTTTTTTCTTATTTTTTTTCCCTTCCCGTTAACCATATTATCCTTTTCCCTTGCTTTACTAAGGAGGTTCTCTAGATTTTTTTAAAAAGTAGGATTTTTTAAAAAAGTAGGATATATATAAAGATTTGACACTGATGATCATAAAAAAAATATAACACTACCCCCAATCTATCTTAAGTTTAAATTTCTTTTACTTTAGTACACTTTTCTTTTGAGTAGAAGTATTTTTTTACCACGAGTACCCTACTCATGTAATATTCCTTACATACACTACCAATTATTCAAATACTAATAAAATTTAATATCAAAAAATCATTAGTTAATCTATTTAAAAATTATAATATCAGTATTAAGCTACTATAAAGTTTATTAGACGATTCATAATTGGTATGGTTAATATTTTGGAGAATATATTGTAAGATCTCTTTTCAATGATTTGGAGGATAATATGAGGTAGAATTTTTTTATAAGGGTTGAAGTATATTAAGTATGAAGTCATAACCAATTGGATTGTACTGACTAAACACAAATGTTTTAGTGAATGACTTAATTATTGTGTCCTTCAATAATCTCTATTTAAAAGATCTTTGTGCTTATATTAAAATTGTAACAAACATAATGAAAATATAATGAAAATATAATTAGTTGGCTGTGGAGGTAGGTTACCGTTGACGACTGAACCACATTACCGTTGACGACTGAACCACATTAAATTTTGTGTTGTTTATTTTCTGCAATTGATATTATTTAAATATATATTTTAATTAAATTTATTTTTTGTTGATGAAAACAAAATTTGAAGAGAATAAATTTGTGAATTTTTTTATATTATTCATCTCATTCATATTTATTGAATATTTTTTGAAACTATAATTAAATTTATAACAAATAGAGAGAAATAAAATAAAAATAAGTGGGGGAAAGTGAAAGAGCAAAAAGGTTGGAGGTAGGACTGTGTCAAAGGTACATTAGAAGTCTACGTAGTGGGTGTGGTGGGGTCTTGTGGTCCCATCATTTGGGTCTGGTCGTGGTAGTTCTAATTTGCAGCACTAACAAATGTCTTCTTTTCCTCCTTTCTAAGTAAAATGTTGTTTTTTTGACAAAAAATATAGTGGTTTCTCATAATTTAAATTAATTTGTTAATACATTTATTCCGTGTTTGCATTAGTAGTACGATACAATCATAATATGCACAAATTATTTTTAGTATATCAATATAATTATTATTAATGTATGCATAATTTCATCGAATCAATTCTTTTTTTAAACATCGCAATACGTATATCCTTATGTCATACATTAAGAAGAGGGGAAAGTTAATTGCAAGGTTTACTAATAGTATAATATTTATTTAAAGAAAAAACAATACCTAGTATAAATAAATATTAACAGTATGAAACATTAAATTATCAGACAAACTCGTTAATATTTTTTATACTTTATACTGGTAATAAGTTATTTGAGTAACTTTTCAAATTTATACATATTATTGGTGAAATTTATGTTAAAAAATAAGTCTAATAATTAACGTAGAATTTGTTCAGATAATTTTTTCTGTTAAATACATTTAGGAAATAAAATAAATTATATTTATGCACAAGTTAAAAAATATTTTTAGAAAAAATAATGTGAAAGAACTTGTATATAAATTAATTTTAGCATATAAAAGACGTTAATTATGATTTTTTTTTTAAACGGACCTTGGTACATTGACTTTTTTTCATTGGTCTGAAAATAAGAGATTTCTAGCTCTAGGGGAACATGGTGAACACGTAGTACGAAATAAGTCAGAATTTCACATTTGACTTGTGTTCATTATTTTGGGTTGAACAACTCAGTTTTGTTTACTGGATTCAACAATCTAAATTATTGTTCATTAATTAGGGTTCAACAATCTACATTTGATTCCAAGCTTTGACGAGGAACAATTTGTGATTGTGAGAGAATCGACCAAACAAACTGTAAATGTGGTCCTTTTGTTTTTGTTTTAAAAGAATGGGAAATGTGACGAAAGAAAATAGGAATAATATAAATAGTAGAATATGCTATTTTTATTATTTGAATGGGAAAATAATACTGATGAAAACGATTTTTTAAAATTATCTTTTGCAGATTAATTTAATAAATTCTTAAATATATATCAAATATGGAATTTAAGATGTGTCAGGCTTCAATTTCAGTTAATGATGTTAAGGGTGTAATTTTAGTTGGTGTAGTGATTGAAATATGGAAACAAAGGAACTTTGTGATATTTAATAGGGGAGTGACATATATGTCAGAAGTGTTCGTATTAACACAAGTAAAGGTTTGATCTTGAATTTATACAAAGTTTCGTTATGCTTCGTTTTCTTATTCTAATTGGGTTTTAAATCCTTTGATGTGTATGAGGTTGATCTTTTGGTAGTTGATTCTAGTTAGGAAAATGATAAAATGTATTTATATATAAGAGTTTGACTACTGAAGTGGTTCTTATTTATTTATTTTTTATTATCGATAAAAAAGACTATCTTAATAAGAAATCATTTCTATACATATTTGGCAAAATAAAATTAAAAAAATCAATTTCTTCCTAATAATTATTTGATCTATAAATTAATTTATAAAGTCTATTTTAAATATATATTTTTAAATTAGGCAGAAATCGAATTTAATTTATGAAGAAACTAACTTTTTTACTTTTCTATCTAAAAGTTTATTTTTTAAATTTCCTCGAACACCTATAACATATCTTGTTGCCGCATTACTGCGTTAGATAACATTTTTTTTAATGTTTTTATTAGTTCCTGTTTTTTAACATATGCTAAATTATTTATCAAGATGCAATTTATTTCTTATCTTAATTTTATTATTATTTTTGTATGAATCAACACGTTATAATGTATTACATAATTAAGTTAATCATCCAGTCGTTTATTTTCTTTAATTAGTATTTGGTTTATTAATACTAGCGGGAACACAGACACTCACGTGTCTGTGTATCCGCATTTTTCATTTTTACTATTTATATATTCATAAAACTTTAATAAATATTAAATTATATTGAGAAGACATATAAATTATCTAAATGCACTGATAATAGTTTTATTAAAATTTTACATTAATTTTCTTATATTTTCATTTTATTGTTTTTTAATATTAAATTTTGATTTAACTTGGGTGTAATGTTGAACTTTGTAAGGTTATCAATATTAAAATTAAGGTTTAAAAAAATGGAACAGCAAATAATGTCAAAACATAATGCAAATGGTAATGTTATTCAAGATCTTCCCATTTCAAGTTTAGAATAGTAACTTTCATGTTCATCAAACGTCTTATGCAAGGGTTGTATGTTGGAAAGTTGTAGAATCTATCACCATATCAATTGAATCCACGTCTTCTTCCATGACAAAGAAGTTGAAAAAAATAAAATAATAAACTAAATACAAATTACCAAACTTCCAACTTATGTAATATCTAATAGATCAAAGCATCAGTAGACATAAAAACTTTGCCCGCAAAGCTCGGCTTAGGATTCATACAAAAATATAAAAAAAATTAAGAAAACAATAGAAACAAAAATGTTCAAATCCTATAACAATGAGACACGTCTCTGCTTCGAACGCTTTGGGAAGTGTGAGAAGGAGGAAGCAATGGTGGTTGTTGTTGTAGAGTGGTGATTGAAGAGGGACTAAGATGGGTGAGAGTAGGAGAAGAACATGGAGAGTGAAGGAAGAGGGTTCAAGATGTGTCAAAATTTATGAGCATTTTTGTTATTTGGATGCAACTGGTGAAAACTACTCCTTATAAGAAAGTGGATATAACTTGTGAAAACTACTCCTTCGTAAGCAAGTAGATGTAAATGGTGAAAACTACGGAAGAAAGTGATAATCGCTCAACTACTACTCATTATAAAGATGGTGGATGTAACTGGTGAAAACTACTCATTCGTAAGAAAATGGATGTAAACAGTGGAAACCACTGAAGAAAGTAGTAACCGCTCAATAATAATAAAATTGTTCACATTTGGCCACTACCCACGGTTTCCTAATATTTATTTATCTCTCATAAAACAAATACTCCTCTCATTATGCAATTAATTTTCAAAATAAATTATTTCTTTCCATTCAAAACGGTTGTTCCATTTATTTCAAATATTTTATTAAATTTATTTCTCTCTCGTAAAACAGACACTCTCTTATTATGCAATTAATTTTCAAAATAAATCATCTTTTTCAATTCATAACCACCCCTCCACCTCTCTTTCAATTCATAACCGCTCATTCACCTCTCTTTCAATTCATAATTGTTCATCCACATCTCTTTTAATTCAAAACTGTCCTCCACTACGTATACCAAATACCGTACAAAAAAAAAAATGACACAATGACCATAATACAATAATAAAATTAAATATTAATATAAGGATAAAATGGGAAAAAAAATTAAGAGCAGTTAAGAGGAAAATAAAAAATGACACAATGACCATAATATAATAATAAAATTAAATATTAATATAAGGATAAAATAGGAAACAAAATTTAGAGTAGTTAAAAAGGGAATCCCTTTATATATAGGTATAGATTTTAAAAAATGTTGTTTATAACAATCTTATCTAATTTAAGGGTAATTACATTTTTTTGAAAGATATATGTAGTCTCGTAAAATAAAGTTGATGTGAATACATGGAATAGTTAAGATTTTTATTCTTTCTAGTTGAACTTTTCCATTTTTTTTTATTAACAATGAATAAGAAATTGAAACTTAATTTTTGTTTGAATACATATATTCACTAACACTACAAAAAAATCAGTATTATCTACAAATTTTTATCCACGGATTTGAGTCCGTAGGTAAATTCAGCATTACCTACGGATATTACCTACGAATAACATTACCTACAGACATTACCCACAGATTCTGAATTCGTAGGTAAATTCAGCATTACCTACCAACTATTACCTACGGATCTTATTACCTACCAACTTTTACCTACGGATCTCTATTACCTACCAACTATTACTTACGAATCTCTATTACATATGAACTATCACCCACTAATCTTTATTATCTATCAACTATTATGATAATAATTATACACATAATATTAAAAATATTAATATAATATGAAAAATTATAAAATCATAATTCATATTTATAAATAATAATAATCATAACTAATTTATACATATTATTAATATTAATATAATAATTTAAATAATATAATTAATATTATATTAATAATAAAAATAATATTAATAATAATAATAGTATTAATGATATTAGTAATATAAAAAAATTAATAATATCAGTATTAATAACATTAATAATATAAATACTATTAATAATATATATAAAATTAACATTATTTATAATATTAATAATATTAACACTATTTATAATATTTAATAATATTAATAAATATTTATAATATTAATCATATTTAATAATATTAATAATAGTTAATAATATAACTAATAATGATATTAAATATATGAAGAATGTTATTAATTTTTATTTTATTAATTATATTAATATTGATAATCATACTCATAAATATAATAATAATCATAACATGACAACAAAATTTGACTGATGTAATGGTTAAAGCTTCTGTGGACATTTCTCAAGGGACATGAATGTATTACAAATCCTTCTTTAGAACATAGAGAAAATATATGTTTAGTTTTAAACATATTTTAGGAATAAAATTATAAAAATTTTATGGACAACATAAAAGGTCTTTATATCATACATACATGACCTACACAATGGGAAGAAATTAGTAGAACGATTGAAGAAAGTAATGACACGAATAATTTAAACTTTTCTCAAATCTATCGGGATAGCGTGCAGTAAAAAAATGTTTATTCCAAAAATCTTGTTAAAAAATGTTTAAAATTGTACTTCATGAATTTCAAAAATATATGTTCTAAAAAAATAATTCATAAATTATTAAAAGAAGGGTAAAATAATTTTTTGAAAATGGATGGAATGTTGGGAGAATTTTGATAAGGTACATGAATAACCACCCGTAAGAAGATATGAACCTACCTACATTTTTTTTTTGGGCCTCATCAACCTAAGAAGCCCACATAATAATAATAATAATGGACTGTTTCTTCCTGCACCTCCATATATTATTTTGACACTCACATACAAAACATGAAAATATTTTTTTATCCTTCTTGTACTATCTCCATATATTGGATTACATAATTCAGAATGATATTCCGAATTATATGATTCAGAAGTCTGAATTTGATAGTAGCTTCCGGATTATGTAATCCGAACACGCATTTGAAAAAAAGGTTTTTGTATTACATAATCTGGAAGTTAGAAAAAAAAATTCAGAAATTATGTAATCCAAAAACTAATCATGTATCGAAAAAAAGACTTATGGATTATATAATCTAAAATATTACATAAAATCATTTTTGAAAATAAAAAATGTATGAAGGTGGAAAAATAACATATAAAAGTTCATAAAGAAAGAGTCATAATAATGACATAAAGACAAATTACTCTCTTTCTATCAAACATTATAAGATAGAAAAGACACAAACAAACTAAGACCAAAAGAGTTATAATTAATTTGTTTACTAAGATGGATACTATTAGTCAATTTGATCACCCAAAAACACTTAATTTAACTTTAAATTTGAACCATCTCCCAGTTTCGCCATAGTCATTACAAATTGATTTAAGTTTTATAGAAGTAAAAATAATAATTTCAAATAATCTAAAAGACCAAAACATATTATATTTTTGTTATATATACACTACTACATCATCAAAGACTCTTATAAAATATTGAAGAACAAAAAATATAACTTGGGTATAGAGATATTCCAAACTTAGGATGGAACACAAAGTAGATGAAATAAAAAAATAAATTGAAGAATGTGATGAAAAAACAAAGTGAATGCAAATTAATATTTTATTACATTTAGCGTAGGTCTAAACAACATTAATATTTGTTTTCCAAGTAGTGTTCCCAATAGTAACAATTTACTCATATTTCTAGACTACGATTTTTTATTTTTTTAAAATTTAATATGTTAAAATATATTTTAATATTAAAATCGTATATATGGAATATGATTTTAGTTAGAAATCGTAAATCTTTATACAATTTTCAATTTTTTAAAAATCTTTATTGCTATTGACGATTTTATTTTATCAAAATATCCATGACGGTTTATCCAGAATAAAAAAAAAGTTGTCCATTTTGGAAATATAAAATAAAAATTGCTCCATTGAGAAAAAAACCTACAACTAGCCATAAATTTGTTTTCATATATGTTACAGTTGGCATGCAAAGGTGCGATGCTTGTATTTTCATGGTTTTGTTAAGATTTAAGAAATGATGGAGGCATAATAGTAAGTCCATGATTTCCAAAAATATTCGAGATCCTTGATCCACCCATCATCGGGTCTATGGGTTCCTATCATAATCAAACAACTAACTGAAACAAAACAAAAAAAACAAAACAAAAACTAAAAACCAACTATTACATTTGCTTTTCAAAAATTTACACATTTGTGCATCATTATTCTCCCCTCCTCTCTTCATGATGCAATTTCATATAAACTTTCCAACTGTAAGAAACATAAAAGTAAGAAGTTTTGTCTCATAGGAATCCTTTACGGATGGTTTGTATCAATCTTTGAAGCCCCACAATGCACGTTCACGCTGTTTACATTTTAAGATTGAAGTTTTTGTTGTTTCAATGTTTGATATTACATGTTTTGGTCAGAGATGTTTGAAATCATGATTCATTAGAATCAATCTTTTTTTGTACAATTCTTCATATTTCTTGAATTTTCATTTCTAAACTTGTCATAGACCTTCAACCAGCCAATCTTGTCTCTGTTAGCTTAGAAATATACCAATATTTCATCATGATCAACAAGACCGCCACCTTAATGAAGCATTCTTAAACATTGATAACCAAACCATTTTGAACATGGGAAACAACACCCCTCAGAGTAAATGTGGCTGTGGTGGCTTAATGGCCACAGCATTCTGGCGTTCTACACCCAATGCACCCAAAACCAACAATGCCGACAGTTTTGAAAAGGCATCAAACAACCCAGACACAAAAAAACAACAGGATAGTTGTGAAGATGTAACTTTCTTTCCAACAGCTTCATCTGATAAACACACAGATTCTTCACCTGGTTCCAACACCAATTCAATCCCTGTTGTTAACCAATCCCACCAAAGGAACCATCCCAAAGTGTTACAAAACGAGGGCTATGTCAAGAATGAAAGAATGGTACCTAAAGAAGTCGAGGGTTATGTTAACAATGAAAGAAGGGTCCTTAAAGAAGCCGAGGGTTATGTTAACAATGGAAGAAGGGTTCCTAAAGATGCAGTTGGCATTTCTGGTGAACTTGAAAGCATGTTTTCTGATTGCCAAAAGGGAAGCAAAAACCTTGTTCGTGCTTCTTCTAGTAACGTGATGATGTTCAGTAATTTAGGCAACCTCAAGAAAGGAGAGAATACCAACACCTATTCTCATAATGTAGGGGATTATCGTGGCGAGCAAAGGGATGAAAACCCTGTTGCTAATGGAAGATACACAAACCAAAAGGTGGACAATGCAAGTAAAGGAGGCACAGAACAATCGGGTTCTCTATGCAGGGTCGTGTCTACTAGAATGGACCCTGAAAAATTGAAGATAATGGGCAATGAGGATTACAAGAATGGAAAATTTCAAGAAGCATTGGCTCTTTATGATGCTGCAATTTCGATTGACCCCAATAAAGCTTCCTATAGGAGCAATAAAAGTGCAGCATTAACGGCTCTTGGGAGGCTTCTGGAGGCTGTATTTGAGTGCACAAAAGCCATTGAAATAGAACCTCATTATCAAAGAGCTCATCATCGATTGGGGAACCTGAACAAAAGGTATTCTCGCACAAGAAATAAATTATGATTGTGAAATATAATACTTTCTTATTGGTGTTGTCGCTAACTTTTTTTTTAATTTATGTCTGGCTACAGATTAGGAGAAACAAACAAGGCCCTTTATCATTATAAACTAGCAGGACAAGAGGTTGACCAGGAGGAGATCACTAAAGTAAAAAAAATTCAGTTCCATTTAAACAAATGCACTGAGGCACGTAGGGTAGGAGATTGGAACAACTTGATCAAGGAGGCCAGCCACGCTATTTCATCTGGTGCAGATTCTGCTCCACAGGTTTGTTAATGTCCTATATTACCCTAAAGATTATCACTTTTTTCTAGGATTATTGTGTAGTCTAGAATAATCTCCACATGACATGTATGTAAATTTCATTAAATATTTTTTTAAGTAGATAAAAATTAATTGTGATTATGAGCATGTAATAATTTAGGATCATGTAATATTTTTTTTAATTTCTTACACCTTAAACTTTGTATGTGCCTGCATGCATACACGCATGCACTCCAATCATGCTAATATGAATTTGATTGTGGCTTTACCTGAAGATATTTGCATTGCAAGCGGAGGCATTTTTGAAGCTACGTAAGCATCAACATGCAGAGGAAGCAATGTTGAAGGGATCTAATTTTGATGTGGATCAGTGCACCAGGTTCTTTGGACAAATTTGTAATGCAAACTTGTTGGTCACTCGGGCTCGAGTTTATTTGGCCATTGGCAGGTTAGTGTATCATTTATAAAGGAATAACATAATATTCTTTTTAATCTTCATATATGCATTCATTGTTGTACCAGATTTGAAGATTCTCTAGCTGTAATCCATAAAGCATGTAAGCTAGATTCAAATAATAAGGATGCGAAGAAGGTGATGATGAAGGTTAGAGCTGTGGCCACTGCTCGATCAAATGGAAATGAGCTTTTCAAGGGATCAAAATTCTTAGAAGCTTGTGTTGCCTATGAAGAGGGGTTAGAAAATGATCCATATAATTCAGTTTTGATGTGCAATCGAGCTGCATGTAGATCAAAATTAGGGAAATTTGAGAAGGCTGTGGAAGATTGCAATGTTGCTCTTAACTTGCGACCATCTTATAGCAAGGCTAGGCGAAGAAGGGCAGATTGCAATGCAAAGGTAAGAAAAGGCACTCAATTTTCCTTTGTTTCTTAACATAATGTCTTTTTAACATTTTTATGTGCTTTGTGTTATGTTTATGATGCAATTATAGTTGAAAAGATGGGGAGCTTCAATTCAAGACTATGAAATATTGCTAAAAGAGACACCGGAGGATGAGGAAATAAGGAGGCTTTTGTTAGAGGCCAAAGAGCATCTTATGCAACACCAAAGTGAATGAAGGTTATGAAGTGGTGGACTTGTACAGAGAATGGTTTAGACTTTAGACACTGAGTTTGGTGAAGAAATATGAAAAGTGATGTGTGACAAAGGTGAGGACAGGAGAATGCCCTACTGTGTCTATAATAGATAAGCACACTTATGGTCAATGATCAATAATCATTTCCTTTGTATTAAAAGGATCAACCAAGTTGTGGAAGACCTCCACAAACCCATTGTGAAGGAGAAATGTATACAATAAAGTATCACTTAATTATTTCTAATGTTGAATCAATCAAGTGAAGGTAAAAAATTTCAAATTTTATATTGAGATTGAAGTTTGAATTCAATGGTCGGATATAGCTTCGTATCCTCTCATGTTATGTCATGGACAAATTGATTTTAATTAAAGAAACTATTTTTTTAAATGAAGATATGTATATATGTAAATTTGTTTCATCTCTAAGAATGAAGAATGGAACTTGAGCGTGTTTGTTTTAATCCTTCGTGGTTTCTTAATTCACATAACAAATGATATTGAAATAAAGATATTCATCCAAACTTATGGTAACATAAATTATTAGAAAATATTCTATTTTGTAATTTTTAAATTTTAAATCAAGTTTGTGCTTATATATTCTTTCACGGCCTTTGTTTTTTCTATATTCTTCATTGTAATATATATCAAAATGCCAAAACACATAGAAAAAAAAAACAAAATTGATCTTTGAGAAAACAAAGTACTTTAAGAAACTAATTGATATACATTTGAGTTTTATAACTAACCAGAAGTGCATAAGAGGCAAAGAAATTCAATCCCTTCAAGATGAATGAAAAATATATTTAATTTTCAACTTGGTTATGATATTAAGAAAATTATTTTTGGGTAAAGATTTTGTAAAGATGTCATCCAACCGATGATGTTTTTCTCATAAAACAATTTGAGCGCGTGTTTGTGAACTTGTTTTGAGATGTAGTGCAAGTTAATCTCAAGATTCTTGATTCTTTTATGATAAGTCACAATTTGAATATCAACTTTGTTATCACAAACAACTACATAAGATGTTGAAATATTGAATTTAGCTAACAGTTTTGTTAATTAAATTATTTTCGAAAAATAGAAGCCAACGACCTAAATTTTATCCTAGTTAAAGATTTGCTAATAGTGTGTTGTCATTTTGCTTTCCAAGAAATTAAAGAATTCTTTAACAAAATACAAAAAAAAATCACTTGTAGATCTTCTACTATCAAGGCATGATCCTCAATCAACATTAATATATACATCCATTTTGTTCTTAAAACTAAATAAGTTGCATTGAGGTTTGGAATGGGGATTAGAAACAAAGTGACTTAACTTATGTATAGTAGAATTGGTATTTGGTCTAAAAATAATGAGATACAACCATTGGCCAATAAGTCTTCTATAGATGTTTAGAGGTGTCTCAAAATTTGTATGTAAATTTTAAGTTGGGTTTCATAAGAATAATTGAGGGTTTGGAGGTCATTATACCTCAGTCTTCAAGAAAAATCCAAAACCCTAATTAAGAATACCTCTTTGAGATTTTGAGAATTCCAAATTAAGAAATAATTTTTTGGAATAAGTAATAATAACGAATAAAATAAAGAAATAAAGAAAAATAAATAAAAAAAAAAAACAACAGAAGAACTTAATTTTTGTTTTGTTTTGTTACTATATCAAAATATGATTACACACGGAAAACAAAAAGAAAAAAATAATAATCTCATACTATCAAGAAAACACACTATTCTATGAAATTCATACAACAGAATTTTATAATTAAAAAATGTAAAAAAATAAAAAATAGAAAATCTAACAATAGAACCCAATACAGGAACATCCTAGAATCGACGAGTTTACATGGAAAATTCAAATAAGCAAATTAATAATTAATACGACAACTGTATTTACACGTGGAACAAGCTCTCATTAAAAAAATACTAAATAAACAAACGTGTAATAAGAAGAAAAAAGATTTCTGGATAAAGTTAAAAAAAAGCGCAAGTAGTGGCCAAAAAAATTGATGTAATAATAATGTGACACTAAGTCACACTAACCATGTTATATCAATTCTTGCTTTTGTTAATGTTTATGTGTAAAGTTCTTCACTAGTTCCTACGGTACTACATATAACCTTAAGAATGCATATAAAATGATATTTTATTTAGATGTAAAATGAATGAAGATCACATTTAGTGTTGTAAAAGTATCCATTCTCATGAAAATATTACTCTTGATCATTGAGAAGCCAACCTCATGATAATAAACGACATGACAAAAGAGGTTGGTGGTAGTCATAACACTATTTCAAAAAGAATAAAGATTTTTGACACTCCAAACATAACTGCAAACAGTACGCACTATCTGAAAACTGAATTTAAAACGCCATAGCGATTGATACAGATAGTTCCCATTATTATTGAAAACTACAAAGAAAAAACGGGTTTTCAACCCTCAAACCCGGTTTTCCAATTCAAGTACTAAGGCGATACTTATTTCTTTTCGTGATCGTTGCTATAAGAAGTTCCTTAACAAAACCAACAATAACCGAATCACACTCACTTAAAAACAACAATCTAAACCTTCCTCACGGGCGTGCATTCTAGAGAGCGGATCTGGATCCGGATCCGGATCCAGCGCGCTCCGAAACTGGCCGGGCCTGATCCAAGCCATAGCGGCAGTGGTTCCTAACGGCCCAAATCTGGTAGGGCGCGGTGTCGAGAGCGAGCCACTGCTCCACCTCAAACTCATCCTTAGCACAAGTTGCGTGGGGCCCGGTGGAGGTGACTTCGACGTAGTTAAGGTACCAGCCGTGGTGCGAACCGGATCCGTCAGAAGTAACGTTGACGGCACAAACGGCTCCTTCAAGACAGGGTCCCGTTCCGCTGAAGATGTCGAGGTTGCCGCGCTCGAAGTAATTGTGACTCTTTCCCATCAAACCGCCCCACGCTTCGAGGTTTTTAATGTAGATGTAGTAGCCGAACTTGTCGTATAACTTGATCCCGATCTTGGAGTCCGTTCCGCCCTTAACCACCGATCCGGTTCTAATGTACGCCGTGTAGACGCAATCGTCATCCTGCATTCAATTCAACTTCCAAGCTGAGTAACAGTGAGGCACAGATTAACGAGATCGTGAAAGTTATATATGAATAATTGCAGTATTTAATCTTACCGATCTAACGGTTCCTGCGATGCATAGTGAAAGGAGAAAGAGGATGGAGAGAGAGAGTGTTGAAGGTCCCATTTTCTGCATTCCTCGGAGTGGTGAAGAACCAAGTGTTGCCATTGATAATGATTTATAGAGGGAGCCATCAGGGACACCTGCTTCATCATTCTCTCCATAAGGATAATATTGTTAAAATATTATCACATTGAATTGTTAAAAAAAAAAAAAAAACTTAATAACCTTTTCCTCCTATTATTTACTTTGTTAAATACCATCTTTCTATCAATAGAAAGGGTTGAATAAAGTTCTTTTCTATTAATAAAAAGGTTTGATCAAGTTTTAATTCTGTTTCTGAATTTAAAATATGTAATGCCATCTTTCTCGTTCTAAAATTATTATTATTAATTTTATAAATTATCATTGATAGATCGTACGACTTTGAAAACGATTTTATAGGTATTTGAATTAAAAATGATCACATTGTTATGTTTTACAAAATTAAAATATTTAAATGAACCTTTATTAATAATGGAATCAGATTGAAGATAAATAACTAAATTATACAACTGAAAAAGTAATTAAAAATATTATAATATATATTTTATACAATAAAATCAACACCATTTTTAACACATCGATCTATTTTACCATATTTTTATTAGTAAAACTTTATTAAAACTATTAAATTTGAAAAAAATAATCGTATTATATGTAGAGAGAGAGAGAAAAAAAAAGTTCTATTAATTTTAAAATAAATTAAATCCAAATATAAATAAGTTGAGAAAAATTGAACTCTTGAAATTTGAATTTGATTTGTAAAACAAAACACCCCTACTTTTACTATAAATTTTGGACTTATTTATTAAAAAATTAACTTTTAGTTTAGTTATTTATGATAATTATTTTTACTTTAAATATTTTTAAATTGCTTTTAATTTTTATCAGTGTAGCCTTTAATAATAATAATTTAAACGCAAGAGAATTATTTACTAATTATGATATTATATTAACAAATATTATGATGCGGTAACATTAAATAGAAAAGTAATAATAGTAAGTAAGATAATAACAATTATAGTGACAAGTGGTGAGGTTAATAATAGTCATAATATTGTAATAGTTACACGAATTTTATTCTTAAAAAATCAATAAAAAGATTGGTTTGTAATTAAATCCAAATGTATATTTATTGGAAATAATTAGTTTGGATTATAGATCTAAATCTAAATAATTGGATTAAATTTTAAATTCAAATTCATATTCATATTTTTTTTATAATGACAATTTGTGGAATCTTTCATATTTTATAAAATGTCTGATTAATTAATAATCTGAAAGCACAAACAATTATTTTTTTTATCTTAAATTCGTAATAATTGTAAAATTGAATTAGGTGAAATATACATAGAAGATAAATTCTCAAATCATATTTTATTTTTTTTAATCTTTATTTTTTTTTTAAATGTTTATTCACTTATATAGTGAGTTTTATATGAATAATTATCTTATCTGATTGCACCCATTATTTTATTATTCATTTGGAAGGTTTCAGAAAATAAATCAAAATTTTAACAATCAAACATATTTTTATGCCTAGTTTTGAGTTAACTATTTTTTATCTTTTATTAAATATTAACACTATAAATTAAAAATGAATCAAGAATAATTTAAGAAGATTAAGCCCAGAGAGACAACGCTTATTCTTAAGAAAATATTTATATTAAAACAGATTGGAATTTATCGCATAAAAATGTAATTTTCAAGAGATCGTACAGATCTAAAGATATAAAAGTGTATCTTTTTAATTTAAATAATTTAAATCTGGAAGTATGTGATATATTATTTTAACGCTCAAATTAGTTTTTTTTATGTAATTAAATTAACATTGAAATATTCCTGGTATCTCTGAAAATTTCATAGAATAATAAAATAACACATGCCGCACACGATTACAAAATATAATTATTTGTCCTTACAAATAAGAATAATAGAATAACACACACGCCACACGATTTCACTTTCTTAGTCCCTACATCACGGATACTGTTACAAATATCCATTGTTGCTTTAATAAAAGGAATCTAACAATAGAATTTAAAACTAAAAAACATAAGGATTTATAAAAATATTAAATAATATAAAATTTAATGATAAATTGACCTATATTAGTTTGTATGTTTTTAAATACACAACTAAAAAAATGTATTATAAAAAATTACTTTATTGAAGTAGATATATTAAATTAAAAGTGTCATTACATCACACACACATATATATATATAATAAATTTTTAACATTATTATATAGTACTTTATATAATTAAATAATAGACGATAAAAAAAAGTAATAGAATACAAAATTTAATATCCCCTTGGTTTACACAAGTTTTCCGCGTGAAGAACTTTACTCCCACCCTTGTTCTTGTTAATTATATTGCTTTTATAAATCTTGTTATCAAAGAATGTTAGTTATAATTGCCAACATCCACCATCCTCCACGTGTTTTGTGTTACTAAGTGTGAGGACAAATTTAAAGTGTGAAATCATAAATGATTTAAATTTATATTAATTTAATTTTATTTATCTCAAATTTAAATTTAAATTTAATTTATTTAATTAATTTTAGATTGGATATAAATTGAATAATTTTTTATTTTAAAAAATTAAAATTAATGTTCGTGATCATTTCAAGTTATAAAATGATAGATCATGTCAATTTTACTAAGGTACGATTGAGTTAGGTTTAGGTTGAGTTTAGTTAACTTAAACATAGTTCGAGTTAAGTCAAGTAGAACATAAATTAAGTTGAGTTAGTCTAAGAGAAGTATTTAACTTGAACAAAGATCGAGTGGAGTCAATGTATGTCTAAGTCAAGTCAATTCATGTCGAGTTGATCAAAATCTAAATAGAGTTCAGTCAAGTCAATTCAGACTCAAGTTAGCTTAGATTTAAGTTAAATTAAGTACTGTACCGGTAGACACCGGACGAACGTGGCCGACCGACCAAACGCATAATAAATGCAAGGGCATTTACGTAGCAAGCTAAAGTAGTTAAGATACACCTCCGAAAAATAAGGAGAACACGCTTAGAGAAGATATGTTCTCCGGGTATTCCGGGGCACGACCAGCGAGACTTATCCATAACCACCCTGAGCCCAAGGAATAGAAAGCCCATTAGGCAATCCTATAAATACTGTGCTCAAGCCAGAGAAAGGTACGTCTTCATCCACTTACTGAATCACACTTAGAATCTCTTATTTACTTGAGCGTCGGAGTGCCTTCGCAGATACCCTCTCCCGCCCGACCGAAGGAGACACCAAAAAGGAAGACTGACCGAAGGAGAAGAAGATCGACACATCAGCAATTATACTACGTCAACCTACCGTGCCTGAACCTCATCTCTCCACTCAAGTACAAGTACACTTGAATCCATTCAAATTGAGTAACTCAAACTTAAATCTAATCAAATCGGTTAGTTTCAAATCAAACTAAGTAGATCTTAATTAAAATCAAATAAAATAGATACAAATCCACATAAAGTCGAGTGAAATAACAACAAAATTAACATTTCAAAATATTGTCACAATAAGGTATCACAAATTTATAAAAAATTAAACAACGTTGTTTTTTTTAGAAAAAGAGAGATTATCAATAATTGTTCGCTAATTATTTGTGTTAAAACCGACGGGCATCATGATTATATGCTTGTATTTCTAATTTCCTGTTTTAGATTTTCTTTTATCGAACATGGCGTAGCTGGGGAGAAAAGAAAGGAAAAAAAACAATAAATGTAAAAGTGTCGTGATAAAAAAATAATACAATTATAAAGTAAAGAAACATCATTGAAAACCTATTTTTTTTTTACACTCATATGAACCTCCATACTATTATTTTAATAACTTTTTATATTATTTAAATTTAGATTGGAAAATATTACTATGTAAGGTTTTAGTGAATATATAAGTACTTTTGTAAATTTACTTTCTCCTGTATATATATATTTTTGTTAAATCAATCACATCAAATACAACACCCTAGTTGTCATGTATATTTTGTCAAAAATAAAATTTCTAACATTTTGTACTGTATTTTGCGTGTATTTTTATTAAGAATTTTTTTATTATAAATATTAATATTTATTGTTCCTAAGGTAAAGTATGGTTGTTAAAATATTATAATTCATTTTTAATATAAAAATATTTATTTGACAACTATTCCACTCTACAATCTAATAAATATTAATATTTTAATCATGTATAAATATTTATAATTTTATTAATTATAAAAAAAAATAACTTTTTGTATTTTGTGTGTATTTTCATTAAGGTTTTTTTCTATTGCAAATATTAATATTTATTATGATGATAGGGTAAAATAAATTCTCTATTTAGCACTATTTACACTTTTATTTTCCTATCTAAATCATTTACACTTTTATTTCCTTATTTAGCATCATTTTGTTTTTATTTTTCTATCTAGCACCCTTTTATTTTTTATTTCCTATCTAGCACCATTTTAAAAAGAAATAAATAAATAATAAATTATTATTTTTTTATAATTTTAATTTTGAATGTATTAAAAAAATATTTTTAATGTTTAAAATAGTTAGAAATATAATTAATGAATAAATAAATGAGTTTTTACAAAATAAAAATAAAAATAAAAATGTAATAAATTTAAAATGTTTAGTTTAAAATTATTTTTTTAAGAATGAAGAAAATAAAAATTTAAACCATACAACAACATAAAAGTTGAATCTATAAACATAAATTAATATTTAGAGCAATGATATGGTGACATCTTGTTCCATTATACCACTCCTTATTAATGATATAAAAAATGGTATTTTTGTCATTTCATGTAAAATTAGAAATTTTAAGTATAGAAAGAAAGTTGTATAGTAGAGCAAAGGTTCTCATTCTATCATTTTTTGATAGGAAAATAAAAACAAAAGGATGTTAGATAGATAAATAAAAACAAAAAAGTGGTAGATAGAGAAATAAAAACAAAAAAGTGATAGATAAGAAAATAAAAGTGTAAATGATATTAGATAAGGAATTTACCCAAACATGGTTGTCAAAATATTATAACTCTTTTTTAATACAAAAATGTTTATTTGAGAACGTAATTCATCCTATCTAAAATTCAATAAATAATAATATTTTAATTATTTATAAAAATTAATAATTTTGTTAATTTTTTTTAAAAAATAACTTTTTGCATTTTGGGTATATATTGAGAAACTGCAATTCTAATTATGTGTATGATAATAATAAGTGGCAATTGCAGGCTAGTCAAAGAACAACTAGGTTGTAGCTATTAGTTGTAACAAGTATGGTCTGATTTGTAGTTAGCATGCTAATTACACTCAAAGCACAAATAGGGGCATGACTCTTAATACATACTAAAAACAGAGGGTTTAAGAAAACTAATTATGTCTAAACACTTGTTAATAGCAAGTTAACAATCTGGAAATAGAGTTGTAAGAACACCCAAGAAAGTTAACAATGCCCTCATGCGTTGTGCGCTCGTGTTTTCCACGCTGTCAGAACCCTCCTAATATCACATTCAACACCCCAAACCAAAATCATCTCAATTGCATGCATGCAACAGATCCTCCAATTCCCGTAACGCACACCGCGCGGCCTCGATAACCCCTTCCGCCGGCCACTGCTTCAATCACCATGGAGGGGCAGGCAAAAGCCGCCGATCCCACCGTCGTCGCTTCCCTGCCGCCGCCTCCGGGTCGCAAGTCGCATGAAACGTACATCGTGCAATTCCCGAAGAACCAAGTGTACCGCGTGCCGCCACGTGAGAATGCGTTGATTGTAGAGCAGTACCGGAACCCAGCCGCCCCGAAGAAAACACGAGGTGCCTGCTGCCTCTGTGAGCGCCGCGTCCTTCTCACGCTCGGTCTCATCGCCGTTTCTATCATCGCCATCGTCGGCATTACGCTGGCCACGCTGTACCTTATCTTCGACCCCACGGGACCCACATTTAGCGTCTCGAATTTGGTTGTGAAGAGCGGCGGCGCCGACAGGAACTCGCGGCCGCAGTACAAGGTTTCTTTGATAGTGAATAACCCAAACGAGAGGCTGGGGATCCAGTACGAGGCCGGCGAGGTGTCGCTGCTGTTCGAGGGGACTAGGATTGCGGGTGGGAGGTTTCCAAGGTTGGATCAGTGTCGAGAAGAGTCAAGCGCGGTGGTAGCTAACTTGAGTGGACCCGGTGGACTGTTTCGCTGGGTAAGCAGCAGTGGGGACGGACCTGTGGCTTTGGAATTGGAGATGAACCTCGCCGTCAGAATCAGAACCGCCGGAATCGAAACCTGGCTTATGACCTCCAATGTCTTCTGCCACTTCATGGTTACCGGTCTCAGGAGCAATACTCGAATCTTGTCACAGGAATGTGATGCCGATTTCAAAGAATATTAAATAATTCAATAATACTCTTTGGCTAACCGTTACAATGGATGACACTAATTTGTTGGTTCTTGGATTCTTGCTTAATTCATCAATCTTCTTTCCCTCATCTCATTTTTCTTCTGGGTTTTTATCTTTAATTGTTGCAGTATGCAATTAAGTGATGTTGATGGTGAAAATGTCAAGATCTCATCTTCACTTATTCAGGAATTGGAGTCCAAAATTAAAGTAGATAAATAAAATATTATTAATTATATAAGTGTGTTGGTGCATGTGTGCGTAGCCACTAACAACATGGTTTAATATTTGTTTAATACGTATTAATCTGAATTAAACTATTTGTATAAACGTTAACAATCAACCTATTGCGCGCCACTAACAAATTTACACCAAAACTGAACCATGGTTCCACACACCCAATCTGACCCAAGCAAGTCTGAATTCTTATTGGAAGATAAAATAAACGAGTCTTAAAACTTTTCAAAACAAATTATCTAGAGAAAACAAAGAAGAAATTACCTTCTAACATTTACTTGGTTACAAATATTATTTACAATTTTTAATTTGAATAATACAGCCTCTCTTTCAACTTAAAATGAATCATCATACTTTGATACTTTCATTTTTCTCTTACCTTCAAATTAAAATTTCATAAATTATTTTTTTATTATAACATTTTTTTTTATTATTTTAATATAATATTTTATAATGAATAAAAATTATGAAATCAATATAGATAAAAAAGGAATAAAATTTCTTGGACACTCAAAGACTAAAAAGTTACCACTCTATAATATTTTTTAAATAAAATATTACATTATAATAAAATAATAAATATTTTAGGTTTCAAGTTCTAAGTGTCAAGATCATTATTCATGAAAAAAATAGTGTAAAAAGAATATTTTTCTTCAAATTTTGTATTTGATTTTAGGCCCTTCTTTATCATTTGTCAATTTTTAAGAATGTGTCTTCTTGCACTCCAAAAAAAAATTCCGTATATTCCATTAGTTTTGGCTGTTTTACTTCTTTTAAAAATGACTTTTGGATTAGAATGTTTATATAATATATTTTTTGAAATTCATAAAATATATTTTTGGAAAACATTTTTCAAAAAAGAATTTTTTAAATAAATTTTCTGGAACGTATTAAATATGTTTCGGAATGTGCTTTCCAAAATAAATTTTTCAAAGTACGTTTTAGAAAGAGCTTTACCAAATGATGATGAATTAGATAGATATTTTATTCATTTTATTTAATTGATAGGAGAAATTTTAGGGGATGAAGGAAGAAATACCCATGTTTTAATTATAGATTGGTCTAACCTCGCATGAGGCAGCCCATTGGTAATCATTTGTGAAAGTAGACAAGAAGATTATACATAAAAGGTAAGAGAAGAATTATTTAACATTGTGATATACAAAAACAAAAATGCTATCAATACACTTAAAATACTCTTTCACAATTTTAATAGGAGTTCTTCATAATAGTTTTTTACACATAAAAATACTTTTTAAATATATCGCAGACATGAATTGAGTAAAGTTTAAAAAAATTACATAAGAGAGTTACTTATTTAAATATTTTTTTATATAGATATTACAAAATAGAACATATATGAACAAAAGAGAACAAAGATAAATGAAACAAAAGAGTAAACAGAAGACAAAAGATATGAGAATGAATATATCTTCTTTCTTGTTATTCAAATCAAAACAAATAGTCTAAATATATATAAGTAGTACACTCATTCTAGGTTTAAATACTAGAATCATAACACACAAGACAAAATAAAGGTTATTCACCTCTGTAAAGAGAAACAACTGATAATTAGAAAAGACACCAAATTATTCTCTTCTATAAAGAGAAACAACTTATAATTATTAGAAAAGACACTTAATTAATATTAGGAGGATCCTTCTATAACTCTGGTATCTGTATCCTTTAATACCCCGCCACAAGCACAAATATTCTTAAAATATTGAGGACTTAAAGCTTTGGTATAAATATCAGCCAGTTGCTCTGTGGTGGAAATGAGAAGCAAATGGATGAGATCCTTCTTTATTTTTTCCCGGACCACGTGACAATCTATTTCTATATGTTTTGTACGCTCGTGAAACACTGGATTTGCTGCAATGTATCTTGCTGAGTCATTGTCACAGTATAAAAGAGATGGTTTCTCAAAAGGAACTTTGAAATCTTGAAGAAGATAAGTTAGCCATTGAATTTCACATGTAACAGTGGCCTTGTATTCAGCTTCACAAGAACTCTTTGATTCCCAAGATATGAGAGAATTCCCAAGATACACACTAAAACCAGTAACTTATTGTCTTGAATCACTACAGGTGCCCCAATCACTATCACAAAAGGCTTTCAGATGAACAGAAGTAGTGGAAGAGAAAAATAGACCAAGACTTGGAGCCCCTTTGATATATAATTCTAATCGCTGCATTATAGTGAGCAATTGTAGGCTTAATAAGAAATTGAGAAAGTTGTTGCACAGAAAAGGTTATGTCAGGTCGGGTATTAGTGAGATACACAAGTTTTCCAATCAATCTTCTGTAGGCTTGAATATCTGTGAAAGGAACACTTCCAGTATAAGAGAATTTCTCATGATTATCAATAGGAGTGGGTGCAGGTTTGCAGGCTAAAAGACCTGCATCTGTTAATAATTTCAATGCATATTTCTTTTGATTTACCATTATTCCTGTCTTACTTCTTGCTACTTCTAGACCAATAAAATATCTTAAATTCCCAAGATCTTTAATCTTGAATGTCTGATTCAAGGCTTGTTTGATTCGAGCAATCTCTTCTTTATCATTTCCTGTCAATATTATATCATCCACATATACCAATAATGC
>Ga0123342_1000344_pt1 | contig 70456 bp, 48 predicted proteins | sample Turbeawhitnodule_FD_89960 | JGI IMG/M metagenome (GOLD analysis project Ga0123342, IMG submission 89960) | Root nodule microbial communities of legume samples collected from Mexico - Turtle bean Mexico white nodule | ecosystem: Host-associated > Plants > Roots > Nodule | place: Mexico: Nepantla... | reverse complement strand
TTGCATCTTCATCAACACAATGTCAACCCACACACTCCTCTCCTTCACTAAACATTCATTTTGAACAATCACAAGAAGTTCAACCTTCATACCACCACCTATCACAACTATTGTCCCATGAAGTACCACACCTTTTCTCATTAGATCTGAATGAACTCACCCATCAATATCTTGAGGAATGAGAAAAAGACATGGATTCATATACCCAACTTTTAAGAGGTCCATATATCAGCCTAGGCAAACACGAAAACCAACAACTCCCTCAAGAACCACCATAAAAGCATGGGGTTGTTGGTCTTCCCGATGAAGTCTTCGATCCTTTTAGTGAGGATGAAGACGAAATACTTGCAGTTGCTGATGATGAGGAGCCAGAAGAACCACATCCACACCATACAAACAATCAACAACATGAACATAACTCATCCTATGTCCCATCGAAGCATTTTTTGCACTTTCCACTTGAACCACCTCTTTATGACCCAACATTTGGTAATGCCTTTGATCGCGACACAGTAATGTATCCTCTAGGGACACTTTTTGTCGGGCAACGGTTTCAAAACCCAGGAAGAATCTCAAGATGCCATCCATCGTTTCCACATTATCAATCATTGCACGTACAAGGTGTCATCATCAAATCAATTAAGGCTCTTAGTTCAATGTGTTAATGAGATTGCGCATGGAGGTGTAAAGTGATTTTTCGAACCAAGAATCAATTGTGGGAAATTATGAAGTTGGAAGGTGTTCACACCTGTGCATCCCCTATGATCTCACAAGACCACAATAAGTTGGGGTATCAAATGATTGCACAAAGCATTCATGAAATCATCCAGGTTGACCCTTTCACACCAGTGTTAACCATAATAACGCACATGAAAGCATTGGAAGATGCACAGTCAAAGGAAAACGCTCATACAATGCTTTCCTTTGATAGGAGGAACACCAAATTTTTGGTAGAAAAAAGACAAAATCGAAAAGAAGTACGACCACCAGACCGATTTGCAATTCGCTTGGACGAATTATGGTGTGACTGTGGGAAATTCCAAAAACTACACCTACCATGCTTCCATGTGTTTGCTGCATGCAAAAATGCTCACCACGATTTTGCTAGGTACATCTCACTTGTGTACACATTGCAACAGGTCTTCCATGTTTACGAAGGACTATTTGGTAAACTAAAAAATGAAGAGTATTGACACAAACTATTTAATGTACCATTGAAAAAAATATTAAATGAATGATCATCTCTAATTTATTTTCCTTTTTATGTTCAATATATACTACATAATTTTTATAATTAACAACAATTTACAACTAATAAATATGAAAATATTTAAAAACAATTCACATTTATGTTATTTGAATCTCATATATTGTCTTTTTTCCACCTTTAACTAATATATAAATTGTATTTTAATTAGTGTTCACCACATATTTCATTTCTCTTTGTAATTTTTTATATTTATTTATAATTAAATATGATTATATAATATTTGTTATTATAATTTATGACATACATTTATGTATAACTCATTATTTACATAATTTTTCAATTTAAATATAATTTTTTTTCTTAATTTTTATTTTAAATTATAATTTATACATTTATTTTTTATTAAACCTAATAATAAATGTATTCACTTGATTTTTATTATTATTACATATATATCATCAATGAATAATTTAATTTTTATTTATAATTTTTTAAGCCATTCAGTTAATATTTTTTTTATAAAATATCCAAACAATTTTGTTTAATTTTTACTATTACTTATTTTGATATCTTTTTAACAAACGAAAAATACCAACATTTAATTTGGTACCAACATTATAATTTATTATAATTTCTTAATCCAAATTTTATTATAAAAATATATTTAAAAATGTATTATAATTTATTCTCCACAATTCAAATTTACTATAAAAATACAAAAAAAACAAAATAATCTTACAATTTTACATTTATTTTACCCATAATATTTACTTACATCAAAATACCTATAAAATACTTCATTTCGTTCTCTTTGTATTGATATTTCTTCATAAATTTTTATATATTTAATTTTTAATTTTTAAATTTCAAATTTCAAATTTTCTTCTATTTCAATTTTATAAATATTTAAATTCACTACAATTTTATAAATATTTTAAATTTATTCTCCCCATTTTTAATTGAATTTTTCAAGACACTTTTCACTTAAAAAGGTTTTAAAAATTATTTTATTTTATTGGTTCTTAAATTTATTTTTATTCTATTTTATATTTATTTTTTTCTTTTTCATTCACTCTAGACAAAGAAATAAAAAAATTCTAAAAACACCGTCAGAAACCTTCTAAGAGAGCTTTTTTTAAAAAAATACAAAATCAAACCATGAAAAAAACGGTGTTAAATAGGGAAATAAAAACAAAAGGATGTTAGATAGGAAAAAAAATAGAAAAATAAAAATGAAAATAGTGTGATAAAAAAAACAGTGTGAAAAAAAAAATCATACAAAATTTTTAAAACCTTACAAATCTTGTTCAAAATGAAAACAACAAAATTGATATTCACTTTTGAAAAAGACACATATCTTTAAAATAAAACAATGATAAACTAAATATAGCCCAGTAACCCATGATAAATGAAAATAGCATATTAAATCCTAAAAGAAAGATAACAAAATCGGTGCTCACCTTTGAAAAATACAGTAATCATGGGAAAAATACATAAATTGGTGCTTACCTCATCTAGGTTCATGAACATATTGAAATCAGCACTTATCTTTACATTTCAAGAAAAATAAACATATGTGAAAAATACCATCATATTATAAATGCTAGCGAAAACACAACAACGTACCTACAAAAATAATTTTGGATGAGTCGAAATTAAAAAACAAAAAATAATGTGTACAAAATTGATGAATTGATTAATTAACATGTTTTTCCTCCTATGGTTTGAGTTCTCTCCTTCAAGCTTTTTATTTTCTTTCATTTGTGGTTTTCGTATCAGAGAGTGTAATGATGTCCTAGTTAAGGTTATGATTCACTTGATGGTAGATAAAAAAGAATGATGGTTTTACCAATAATAGAGTTGTTTGAAATGGAGTGGAGAGAGTGATTGAAGATAAATGTTATTTTATTTGAAGATGAGTGTGTGGGAATAGAGGAGTGAGGGTGAGAGTATGCTCTCTTTGTTTCTCTTGTTGCCTTAAAATAAGGAAGTAAGGAAATGAAGTAAGGGAAGGAAGTAAGGGAAGAGTGAAGAGTTAGTTTGCACATAAAAACTATCACATAACAGTAATTTAAAAAATTAAATTTTTTTTTTTTAAACAATTAATATGAAATTATAAAATACTTCATTGTACTAATAAGATGAGATGTATTAAATAAGGGTAGGATTAGAAAAAAATAGTTATGGAAAATCCCTTTTACATATAACTAATAGATAAAAGAAAAAGACCGTCAATGATAACAACTTGAGTTGTCAAGATTCGCCTTACATATTGATCCAAAAAGTCCATAAATATGATTTTCTCTTCTTGCACCCCATGAATAGTAATGCACCCCATATTCTTAGTAAAAATACTAAATTTTCCTCTCTGTTGCTGTTGCCACCTTCGTCATTTTTGCTGTTATTATTATTATTGATATTGCCACTACACTCATTAGAAGGAAGAATAAAAAGAAAAGAGTAAAATAACGAGTTTGGTTGGAAGTTTGTTTTGAAAAATTTATTTTAAAATGCATTTTATACGATTTAGAATGCTTGTTCTAGAAATCCTATTCTAAAAAGTTTATTTTTGAAAGCATTTTAGATATTATAGAAAACTTGTTCCATAAATTCTATTACAGAAAGATTGTTCCGAAATTCATTTCAGACATTCTGAAAACTTGTTTAAGAAATCTTATTATGAAAATTTTGATCTGTAAATCCTCGTCTGCAAATTTAAGAAAGCTTGTTTCACAAAAATTTCATAAAAGATTATCTGAAAGTCATATTTAATTATAAGATGCAGAAAAAAAAAGCCTAAAATATTAGGGCAGACAAAAAAAGTGTGACGTAAATTAAATTAGACCAATTTTATCTCATGACCTATACGAGTTTAGATTGATCCAATCCAACTTGTAAACTTATGTATTAACTTGTCTCATAAATTCATCAGATACTTTAATATGAAACAAAAGTATTACAAAAAGTATTTTATTGAATCAAATGTATGTATTATAATTTATATATGAAATTAATTTAAAAATTATTTTTTTATCCTTTTTCCTTTCATAAAACAAGTCAAAAGAATCCGTTGGTTCAACTTAAATTTGGACTAGACCTAAAAATCGTAGCCCATTTGTAATAGAGGCTGAGTTTAAACAAATTTGTTAGATGAGCTTTTGACAACATGAAAAATGGGAATAAAGAGAAGCAACCAAAAAATGAAAGAGAAGATTAAGTTTGGACGAAAAATAAAGGAAAAAAAATAAAGAACAATTAAAGAGGGAAAGTAACTTCCTAGTCTATCACTTGTAATCGGTGAGTTTGGTAGTCTTGGAAGTGATTATTGTAGAGACACATGCAAGGAGCCAAGGAGTCTGGCAAAGATTTGTTGATTGTGGTATTGATGTGTGAAGAGCCCAAAGTTTGTTCTATTAATAGATATACATATGTTGCAATCCAGTTTTGAATGCAATAATAAATGTACACGATCATAAGATTGCTAGATCAAACGAAAAGTGCATTTTAGATTTACAAGCTAAGATTTTGACCGATGAGCCACGACTGCAGCATACCAATCCAAATTTTCTTCATTAGCAACAAATAAACCAAACAGAAAGATCCTAACCATATTAAACCAAATCTTTTTGTTAAATATGCAATGTCGTCAAAGAAACAAGACAGTATGATAGATTATAAGATGCACTAAAAAAAGGTTTATTTGCGATCAAATATTTTAAACCAGAAAACAAACATGCACATTTTCTATCATGATCCTATAGGTACAACAGCCTTCTTAAACACCAGGATGCCAGAAGTTAGTTTCAACTTGTGCAATAAAACTTCAATTGAATCCCATTTAGACACAAGCACTGCCCTTGTTCACTACCATAAACTGTACTACAAGTTTGATTTGCAGCTTCTGGCTTTGGCCAATGCACCCCAATCTTTAAAATACATTTATATTTTAGGAGTACCATGAGAAGGCATACAAAGAGCTGATCTCGGTCCTTCAATGCTATATTGATGTTTTATCTAAGTAAAACCAATCTTGATCAATCAAGCCAGATTTAATGGTTAGTGTTAACTCTTCTCCCTTCCCATACTCTTTCTAGCTCCCTCGTGCATTATTTTTTTCTCAAAAATATTATCAAATGAAGAAGGCTTGCATTCTAGTAAAAAAGGAGAAGAAGAAACAATGATAATGTTATACACAGCCGTTGATAAACATATCAGCAGTGTGCACTATTCATCATCGGCATCAAACCTATCTTCCCTCTTGAAATGTCCACGGTATCCAAAATAAATGCCAGCTTGATTGAACAAAGAGAGCAAATGCAGAAGCTCCTCGATAGAAAGTTTTGCAGGCCTTTTATCTTCAAACTCTCCCGTTCTAAGCACCCCAATAATCTTTTCCTTGAACGAGGTAAAGCCTCCATCATCTTCAGCATCATCACCCTTGTGGGAAGAAGCTTTATCGTTTTCATTGGAGATTTTGAGCAACTCAAAGACTTTCCTCTTGTTCTTAAAAGATGCCCCTAGTGTCTTGTTACGGTTATTGAAACAACTCGAGGTGAAAGCCCTCCATTCACGGAGATCCACATTGGGAACCTGAGGCTTAGGGCGGATTATGACCACAGAAGAATCAACTTTGGGGGAAGGGAGAAAGTCCCTCTTGCTTACATCCATCACATGCTCCACATCAGCCAGAAGCTTCACATTCACCGACAACCGGCTAAAGTCAGAGTCACCGGGATTAGCCACTAACCTTCGAGCGAACTCTTTCTGAAGAAGAAGCGTGGCACTCCGAAACGGCGTCGACCCATACACCAGTTTGATCACGAGAGGGGAAGATATCTGATAAGGAATGTTGGCCACAACAAGATCAAACCGCGGAAACGGGGCTTTCATTGCATCTCTTTCAATAACCTGCAAAACCAAAACCCACGTGTTTTACGCTTTCTTCCTTAACTCTATACTTTTTGGGTCAGGCATTTCATCAAACGGGTGAGGTGTAAGGTATCATATGTGGTCGAGTCAGTCAACGCTTACCCTGAGCTTATCTTTGAGACCACTTTGAAGAACACGCTTCTCGAGAACCTGGACCAGGCGGTGGTCAATCTCGAAGGCTACTACCTTGTGCGCGGCTTCGAGAAGCTTGAGGGTGAGGTTGCCTGTGCCAGGTCCGATTTCGAGGACAGTGTCTGTTGGATTTATGGCGGATTTGCGAACGATTGTATCAAGAACTCTAGGGTTGATGAGAATGTGTTGACCTTTGCTCTTGTGAAAGTGTAAACGCTCTTCGCCTTCCCCATCTCCATGCACTTGCCGCACTGGTCGTAACCTCCTAGGAATGAACCCAACTACGCGTCTGGTGGCGCCAAACATGGTACCCCTCATCAACATGCTTCATTAAGGTAATAATAGATTGATAATAATTCACATTTTTCATAAAATTACATTATAACTCTTAATATTATTATTTTAATATTTTTATCATTTAATTTTTATTATATATATTTATTTTTAAACCTATCACGTCAAATATATATACACCTTGTAAAAAAGTATCATTTTCCCTTCATTAATCTCCCAACATCAACGTAAAATACAAACTTACTTTGCTCCTTTCTTACATAGGCCCATCAAAGCCCAACGCTATTTCCTTCTGGGCCTATTCCTTCTGCACCCCATACCACAAGAAGAAAATTACTAAAATACACTTCCTCACTGCACCATGCCACCATTGCGGCTGTCATTGCCGCTTACTCTTTTAGAAGTAAGAAGAAGAGAGAGAGTAAAATGATGGGTTTCGGTTAGAAGTTTGTTTTATTGTTTCGACTTTAGCTATGAGATATAACATCATCACCAAGCTCAATATATGTATTTAAGATATTATTTGTTTTGGAGGTCGATATTATGTTATGATTTTATCTTTAAAAGATGGTGTCTTGGTAGATTGAAGGAAGAAATAGTATATAAACTATTATTGACTTTGACTTCTAAGCAATGTGGACGTATTTTGGTACTGGAACAAGAATGTATTTCGTAAGATCTAAAAATCCTATTAAAGAAAGTTTATTCTGAAAAACATCTCATATATTCTGACTCGTTCTGAAAAGCTTATTATGGAAATCCTTTTCTAGAAATCATGTTCCTAAAATTATGAAAAGTTTATTTCCAAAAGATTTCTAGAAAAGGTGATTTTAATATGAGAGTGTAATTAGAAATTGTGGAGGTGAAATTTCTTCTGTCTCTGGATTTAGGGGCAAATCCACTTCGATCCTCACCAACCTAAGCCCAATATGTAATAGGTGTATAAATTACTTACTTAATAATTTCTGGAAGGTCAAACTGAGGAGTGGAACCAGATTTGATAGCAATTATGATTCTCCTAGTCCTTTCTATGGTCAAAGGGCCACGTATGAAAAGCTTGGAAATATGATTTCTGAATGTGTCCCATACATCATTGCATACGCGTATTGTGGGACACAGATGGCTTTGTATTTGAGCTGATAATGCAACAACATTGGAGTCATCTTCTTGTCTTTGGTATCACTGCAAGCTCTCAGCTTCTCTATATTTATACGAATGATTGGAACCAAACTCTACCTAATGTGCTGCTCTGCTATCAAAATGAAGAAACTAAACTAAGCAAGAAACGAACCAATCATTGTTTCAAGCTCTCAATCCCTTTTATGAATGTGTACTTCGTTTTAGCATTTGAAATCCAAAATGATTCCTTGCTTTGGTTAGGGGAGGACTATGCGGGTTGTATTGTCTCATAGTTGTGTTATCCTTTTCTACGACACACAATAACAACATGATTTTTGTGGTCTCTATTTCACTGCTCAGTGGAGTGCCAAAATGATTTTATCAAATTTTCTGTCTTTCTTAGTTAATAATGATTTTGTTTATCCTTAATTGATAAACTTTTCTTTTATCGTTTCTAAGTGCAAAGTGTTTTAATACTCCATTAACATTAGCTAATAACTTAAATGTATACTTGGAATTTTAGTTTTAGAAAAAAAATTAGAGATAAGGTTAGTTGTGAGTTTTGACTAATGGCCAATCATAATTAATTATTGATTATATTAACGGCGACAGGGCCCCATTAGCATAAACAGGTTCCAACGCAACAGCAAGACTGAATCAGGTTTTGTTGGATCTTCTTCTTCCTGTTACTTTCCCCTCTTTCCTCCATATACTAAAAGCTAAATAACCACCTACTTACTAAATACTAATAGTAGTGAAGTTAGAATTAAGTTATTTAAAAATCATTCTTAGTAAAACATGTTTTTTAATTCACATAAATATGGTTACATGTATTTATTTTATCTCTTCTTCTACTTTGATTTACTTCCCCACGCAATGAACTCATGAGCCTATGCAAGCAATGTATAATGAATTAAATATTAAATTAATGTTGAAATTTAATTGAATGAAGTGAGGAATCTTTCATGTTTTTAATTGTATTTGGCAAGCAAAGGAGCATGAGGATAGAATGTCTCACTTTATATGACTGAAATAGTGGACCTAATCTATTATTTTTGTTTAATTCCATGACAAGATATATTTGGTGGTAAGAACTTGCTTATTCTCAAAATGTGATGATATATATTCTGCTTACTTATAAAAAAGTTGATAAATAAGTAAACAAATTTCAAGGCCAGATAAAATAACTGAATTACCATATATAATAAAATCCACAGAACATAATTAAACAATGAAATGAAATTTCTATAATTTAGGATGCAGTAAAGGTTGAATCTATTAACATATAATTCATAACATTGACAAAGATATACTGGTTTTTTACAAGATAATGAAAGATACTCACTTTTAAATATAAATTACATCATCCATAGGGGATAATGAGGAGCTACTTTAAGGTTAATTTCAAATATTTATAAAACTATATCATAACTTTAGTTTAATTTTACAGTCGCTTCATTCTTTAGTAGTTTATATCTTTCTTGAAATATAAATAATTTAGTTTGAAACATAATCAAATATTAAATGTTTATTTATCTTCAAGCATAGACTCAAATCTTAGTTCACCACGTTATAAGATTTTAACTCACCTTATGAGTTTGTACTGATTTCATTCCCTATTAATAGCGTCGCATCAATTAATCCATACACAAAGAGAAACTAGAGCATTCAATTTCGTAAGTTAATTTAGTATTTTTTAAACTACATTTACCCTGTTTACATTAGAAATAAGTTTATTAATTTTTACCTAAAATAAATGAAAAAGTTGAAGCAAACACTACCACGATTCCATGAGGAACCCTAATTGTAGTCTTATTGAAACTTGAAATTGATGTTATTATTAAAAATAAATGGCTTACATAATTATGTCAACAGATAATCTTGCTCTAGGAAAGTGTTAAAGATGCATATAAAGAAATCTGAAAATATTTTAAGATAAATGAAAGTGTATACGGGTGGGAGACCATTTAAAATGTTGTTACTTTATGATTTTAGAGAGCATCTTAATGTGATCATTGAATATTTCACAGGAGCAAAGTGGGTGGAGCGAGATTTATGGAGGAATAACACAAAAGCATGATTTATTTTATAGTATCAACAGAAGAACATGTTTTTTTATTCGTTTTCATTCATAATGCACACAAATGAGACTATTTATATACTATGAAGTATGACTCATTGACTCAACTTAATTATGGTATATTAGTATGGGATTATGGTGTGAGTATACTTGAAAGTCCAAGTTATGCGCTATGAAGTGGGTGGACCAAATCAGCGTACAAAGTTCCAATCTCAATCCGTTCTTTTCGGCGTTAAACGTTGTACATGAACACCAAAGCAAGTAAAAACTAGAGAAACATCAAATGTAATTAATAAGAATTTAGGACATCGTAAACGACAGTGTGAAACGAGATTATGGGAGGGTTGAGAACAAAACATGGCCACGTGGGTGCTTCAGCTTCAGGGACATATATCATGAAGAACCAACCATATTTATAAACCACATTTACTCATTCGTAACCTCTCACTTTGGGTTGGTCGCAACACCTTAAACCTAATTTAAGGAGCACATGCATGGTAGAATACTTTTTTATGGCTTAAATAATGGGTTAAAACAAAGTATTTTAAGGGATCATCTACCCGCACAACACAAGTGCTGAAAGGTTACTTTTGCTTTCTCTATCTTTTTGCAAAAAAAGGTGAATATTCTATCAACGAATAACGAACTTTAATTCTTTATCTGCGACCAAGATATTCACCCAAACCAAACCTGTACAAAATAAATAACAAGGTCCCCCCAGTGAGAGAATAACTCAACACCATCCCTATTTGGCTTCATTAGAATGAGATCATGAACATCAATCATTTTCTATTTTATTAAAAGATCAAATGTTGAACTCAAAATTATATTAACATCTAGTTTTTATCTGCTGGAGAGATATAAACTCACAATTTAACACTTTCTCCCTTCCATTTTTATCACCAAGTGAACCTTGATCTCTTAAATTTAAATTAATTTGTATAAGTTTATTTTTATTTATTTATTACCCAGGGTAACTTATTTTTAAATTTGATTTCAAAACCTGTAAAAAAATATTTTTAAACAAAAAAAAAATATAACACTATAAAAACTCATTAAATAGAAACCAATTTTAAAAATAATTAATCACTATATTAATTAAATTAAATATTATTTTAAAAATTAAAAAAAAAATATTGGTATATAAAATAATTTATATTATTAATAAAATTTATAAACTTGTTTATAAATTAGTATGATAAAACTTTAGTAGCTAATTAGATACCAATTTATAAACAAGTTTATAAATTTATTAATAATAGAAACTATTTTAAATACTAATAATTTTTAAATTTTTAAAATAATATCTAATTTAGTCAATATAATAACTAATTATTTTTGTTTTTAAAATTGATTTTTTTAATAATTATTTTTGTAATATGTATGATAAAATTTAGTAGTTAATAATTTTTAGGTTCATCTAATAATTTAGCAAGAGTATAAGTGTTTTATATAGCTGTTTAAGGAACTGTTCCCAGTTGATAGGGTGATATTCATATTTTGCTGGATTTTTTTTTTTGTTATGAGGATATTATATTTTCTTGTAATATATGGATAAAACTTGTTCAATACCATAAAGTTGAGTTACTGTTCAATCAACTTGTATCTTTTCTCTTGTTTTATTAATAGAGATGCATATGATGTTTCTGAATCACTTTGTAACCCAGCACCAGAGAATTGCTAAAATATGTGCACTGACTCACAACATGAACACAGAATATTATAGTCAAATTTTGACTTCACACTTCTTTATTCACTTAGAACTACCACTTTGTCAAAATTATTAACGAAGGAATATTTTATGCCTTTTTATATTTAGCTTAATTTTCCCTTTTGGCCATACGACCCCGTTTCACGTATAAAAATGGACTACTTTATTTCTTTAGTACATGCCTTTTGCTTTTTGTTAAGGTTGGTTATGGTGACTTGATGGACAAAATTATTTAATACATACTTGAACCTCTTATATTAAGTAGTGAACTATTTATTATTAGAGATTAAAAAATCTTTGATAGAAATTGTTGGGAAAATTACATAATAGAAATTCATATTTATAAGAAATTATTTATCAAGCAAGTGAATAAGAGGTTAATAAATAAAATATGAATATAAATATTGAAAGTGGACTGAAATTAAAATAAGTGTGAACATGGTATCAGTTTGTGTAATCTACAGTTGAAATATGTTACATGATATGTCTCATAGTACAATGTTAGGTTGTCCTCGTGTGGTGTCGTTCACTTAATTTTTCCTTAGGGTTCGGTCATTAGCGGAAAAGTTGAGACAAAAAAAGTAAAGGTAGTAGGAATTTGGCATGAGTGGAGAGTGTAAAGAAATTGACAAAAAAGGCGAGGCTTGATTTTGTTTTTCTATGGTATCCAAGGCGAGAGGGTTGTGTGTGTTATGGTTATAGTAATTCCTTATTTTGTTGTATATAGCTTTGGCCAACAACATTGTGAAGCTGTGACAGTGGTAAATAGCTGTTCTGAAGACAATAGGGTAAAGGGTTGGCTCACAGTTGGTTCACATGAAATGAAATCACCAATTAAAAGGACCAAGAAGGTAAAGGAAAAAGGGTTTGGGTTCACATGAAATCGCCACTCATGTATGGGTCATGATTGCTCATAAATGTCGCATTCATCCACTCACTCATCAAACCAAACCCACTGTTGCTGTATTCTATTATTGTATTACTATTACTAATTCTATGTTAAGCTCTACACGATAAACATAGTATGAGAAATAACGAACCAGCACCACTTTTTATGCGCCAAACGAACTTCAGGGTTTGCTGCTTATCAACTGAAAATAAGATTACTACAATCAGTCTTGTTGGATAATAAAGGTAATTTCTTAGATTTATTTAGTTGAGTGGTTTAATTTAAAATAAACTGTAAATATTGAATATTTTGTGCATTTAATTACAGAGTTGTTGCCGTAGCGGTATTTATTTAGATCACATTCTCTGTGTTATGGTTGTTTGGCATAGAGAATAGACATACGGATAGGTACATTATTATTACATAATTATTATTATTACTTTCGAGCATTGGTTGGTCGCACGGAACCACGCTCGCAGCGGTGTCCTTGACACCTGTGGCTACGAATGAGTGTGTGAAAAAAAGCTGTTTTGTGTTACGTCTTGTATAAAATGGTATACTCAGCACTTAACACTGGGCAGAGTGAGTTTATTAACCTCACTACTCTCTCTCTCTTTCTCTTTCTCCTTGGATACCAAAACCATACACTCAAACCAACACACCCACTCCACCTTTTCTTTCTTCTCTCTCTCTTAGCATTCTCCTTTCTCCATTGTCTTCGTCAGTGGTGGGGAAAGCATGGAAACCACCTCAGTTTCCAAAATGCAGTTTGCATTGTTTTGTTTGGCGTTGTGGTTGGGTGTTCAGCTGGAGTGGGTTCACTGTACTGTTACCTACGACAGAAAGGCCATTCTCATCAATGGCCAAAGGAGACTCCTTTTTTCTGGCTCTATACATTACCCCAGAAGTACCCCAGATGTAGTTTTCTTCTTCCATTTCCTATAAATTTGTTTTCTTGTTTGGCCAAACAAACTTTGCCTTCTTTACTGTTTTTTTTTTCCTGTGTAGATGTGGGAAGATCTGATTTACAAGGCTAAAGAAGGAGGTCTAGACGTCATTGAAACCTACGTCTTTTGGAATGTTCACGAGCCTTCTCCTGGCAATGTATTTCACTAACACTCTTTCAGTTCTTTAATTTTTTTTTCTTGTTGCAATTGAGGTTTATTATCTCTGTTCTCTATTCACGCAATTTGTTTCAGTTCAACTTTGAAGGAAGGTACGATCTGGTGAGGTTCGTGAAGACAATACAGAAAGCGGGGCTATATGCTCATCTTCGCATTGGACCTTATGTCTGTGCAGAATGGAACTTCGGGTACCTTGAAAAAAATTTCACACCCTTTTGTGTTGTTTGTTTCTAACTCGAGGTTTTGGCCTTGTGGGGGCGTGTTCGATTCTTCAATGATTTTCTCTTGTAATGTGCAGAGGATTTCCTGTTTGGCTCAAGTATGTTCCGGGCATCAGCTTTAGAACAGACAATGAACCTTTCAAGGTAAGTCTCTCTAGCGCGTGCGCCCGCATGTACACACACACCAAAATCGATTTTCATTACTTTAACTAACTAAAGGAAAGTATGGAATTTCTTTCAACTGAAATGGTTTTGTTGATGACCCGTGAACGGCGTTGCAGAGGGCAATGCAAGGGTTCACCGAGAAGATTGTGGGAATGATGAAGAGTGAACGTCTCTATGAATCTCAGGGTGGCCCTATCATACTCTCTCAGGTGTTGTTTAGCCTCCATTCCTTACTTGCTTTTTGTGTATTTATCTTCAGCCACTACTGGCTGTAGACTTTTCAGTTTAGATCTGACCAAGTGGCTATAATAATAGTGAAATATGTACATTATGCTATTTCAGATTGAGAATGAGTATGGGGCACAGAGTAAATTACTTGGACCTGCTGGCCAAAATTATGTGAACTGGGCTGCAAAAATGGCTATTGAAACGGGAACGGGGGTCCCCTGGGTGATGTGCAAGGAAGATGACGCACCAGATCCTGTGGTGAGCATTCTCATTCCTCCTTCTTCTTGAAAGTTATGTACGGTAGTATAACATGCTGAGGTCAAAATGTACCGTCAACACATATTTGTACTTTGATTCTATTGATTCTATTGTTGTTGTTATTATTATTGTTGCTATTATTATTATATAAAAAATGAGCATCCAACGCTTTGTAGCCCCAACCTTTTCTATTCAAGAACCTTGCATGTTCAGGAATGTGATTCATATATCTGTTTGTTTCCTTTTAATGGCAGATAAACACATGCAATGGCTTTTACTGTGATTATTTTACTCCTAATAAACCCTATAAGCCTTCAATTTGGACTGAGGCTTGGAGTGGCTGGTAATCATTTTTATTGTTACTCTCTAAGTTTGGAATTAAAGAAACGAGCTTGTATAATTTTTACTCTCAAATATGAAGGTTTTCTGAATTTGGAGGTTCAATTCATGAAAGACCTGTTCAGGATTTGGCATTTGCAGTTGCCCGATTCATACAGAAAGGAGGATCTTTTGTAAACTACTACATGGTTGGTTTTCTTATCCACTAACTCAATTTAGAAATTGATAATGAAGATGGGACAACAGCATTTACTCTGGTAACTTTCCTTTGCACGTGTAGTATCATGGGGGAACCAATTTTGGCCGAACAGCTGGAGGCCCTTTCATCACTACAAGTTATGATTATGATGCTCCACTGGATGAATATGGTGAGAACTGAAACTTTTGTAATTTATGTAACTGCTGGCTATGGCTGCCTTTTTATTTAGTTGCTTCAATTACATCTATATCAACAATTTTACGTCCCAAACACTTGTTCACTGGTCTGAAGTATCACTCTCTAAATGCATTCATTCGTAGTTCCAACATTACCCCCATACTATATTACTGATTATTTTACTGAATACATCTGTTAAACATAAATGATAGGTTTGATTAGGCAACCCAAGTATGGTCATCTGAAGGATCTTCATAAGGCTATGAAGATGTGTGAGCCGGCTTTAATTTCAACTGACCCAGCTGTTACTTCATTGGGGAACTATCAACAGGTTTAACATACTCTCTCTCTCTCTCTTCACTGTGCCACAGCTTCCTTTACCGACCCTAGTTAATATTCTCTTTTTCCCAGGCTTATGTATACTCAACAAAATCTGGAGACTGTGCCGCATTCCTCTCAAACTATGATACAAAATCTTCTGTTAGAGTGATGTTCAACAATATGCACTATAACTTACCTCCGTGGTCCATCAGCATCCTTCCTGATTGCAGAAATGCTGTTTTCAATACAGCCAAAGTATGTAACAAAAGTCTGGGATTTAAAATCATATTCCTTTGGTACTCTGGGGTCACCGTTATGCTTCCTAGCACACAATTTATTCCCCTTCAATATCGTCATCAATGGTATTCAACAATTTTAAATTGTATAAAGCCACTAAATTCATCTTCTCCTCTGTTAGGTTGGAGTACAAACATCTCAGATGCAAATGCTGCCGACAAATACTCATATGTTATCATGGGAGAGATTTGATGAAGACGTTTCTTCTCTTGATGACAGCTCTGCAATTGCAATCACTGCTTCTGGTCTCCTGGAACAGCTAAATGTAACACGGGATACAAGTGATTATCTTTGGTATATAACTAGGTAAGCTTGTTTTCTAAATTTGATTAGGCTTGCTTCTTAATTAAGCCACTTTGCCAATCTCGTGTTTTAATTCCACCCACCACATATTGACATTTTGACCAGTATGTAGTCCTCTTGCTTAACAATTCTCTATGTTCATTTTTCAATTAGCAGGTTACTTGCATTGGCAATGAAAAAAAAATGGTTAATTTTATAGATGCTTAGTACGGAATTGACATTATGGGATGACTTTGACATTTAATGGAATCTCTCATAGGATCCTGCTACTAAATGTTTAGAAACCATTTTTACCCTACTAATTATTTCATGTCTATTTTTCTAGTGTTGATATAGGTTCATCGGAATCTTTTCTCCGAGGAGGTGAACTACCCTCTCTCGTTGTTCAATCCACGGGCCATGCCGTGCATGTTTTTATCAATGGTCAACTTTCAGGTGTGTAGTCTGCTTCCTTCTTAACTAGATCTTCTTTCCATGTTAATAGTCAAATCAAAGGAGGCATGATAAATATGATTGAAAACAGGTTCTGCCTTTGGAACACGGGAGGATAGGAGATTCAGATATATTGGCCCAGTAAACCTCCGTGCTGGAACAAACAGAATAGCTCTGCTTAGTGTTGCTGTTGGACTTCCTGTAAGTCTCTTTTTTTCCACCTTTACTTTCCAGAAAAAATCCTACAACATCCAAGTATCGATCGATGCAATCCAATGTCAAAAGCTAATATTTCAGAAAAAACGTTTAAGGTTTACTTTTGTTTATTTTGTATGGTTTCTCCTTGAGTTTTCTTATGAAAGATCTTCTAACCTTCTTTTAATCGAGCGAGTTGTCACCGTGTCCACTCGTTCCCCTATAGTTGTCTCAGCTGTGATTATAAAGGCTTTATTCTTTTGTGTGTTAATGATTAAATCATTATTTTCGGATGTGTTGTAATAGAACGTGGGAGGACATTTTGAGACTTGGAACACAGGAATCCTTGGTCCAGTTGTACTGCGGGGACTTGACCAAGGAAAGTGGGATTTATCTTGGCAGAAATGGAATTATCAGGTTGGTTAGTCTTACTTCAGTTTATTGAGTTGTCTTGGTTACAAAGGATTTTTTTTTATCAAGACATGCCCACTTTTTAAACAGGTTGGGCTGAAAGGAGAGGCCATGAATCTTGCATCTCCAAATGGTATCACTTCTGTAGAGTGGATGCAGTCGGCATTAGTTTCAGACAAAAATCAACCACTGACATGGCACAAGGTAAAAATAAACAGAAATGTGCTTAAGGTTCGTGGAAACCAATTCTTGGCCATAGAAAATGATAAAATTTATTGGTATATTTGCAGACTTATTTTGATGCTCCAGATGGAGATGAGCCGTTGGCATTGGACATGGAGGGTATGGGTAAAGGTCAAATATGGATTAATGGACTGAGCATTGGAAGATACTGGACTGCTCTAGCTGCTGGTGATTGCAAGGGTTGCAGCTATGCAGGCACCTTCAGACCTCCAAAGTGCCAGGTTGGTTGTGGCCAACCAACCCAGCGGTGGTAAGTATTATTTTTTGTCGACATTGTAGGTAATGCGTGGCTCTGTCAGGCCAGAGTCCCTTATATTTGGCACTAAATATTTCAGGTACCATGTACCTCGATCTTGGTTGAAGCCAAATCATAATCTGCTAGTTGTTTTTGAGGAACTTGGGGGAGATCCTTCAAAGATTTCACTTGCAAAGAGATCAGTGAGCAGTGTCTGCGCTGATGTGTCTGAGTTCCAGTCTAATGTTAGGAATTGGCACATTGAGAGCTATAGGAAATCAGAAGAGTTCCATCCCCCCAAAGTTCACTTGCATTGCAGTTCTGGCCAAACCATCTCTTCCATTAAATTTGCAAGCTTTGGAACTCCTTTGGGGACCTGTGGAAGTTATGAGCAAGGAGTTTGTCATTCTCCTTCTTCCTATTCCATCTTAGAGAAGGTACTCCCCAACTTCATTTCTTAATCCGACTCATCAACTTTGTAATAAGTTTTTCTATGGGCGATAGATTCCACAACTAATGTTCTTTGTTATTTATCTCAGAAATGTATAGGAAAGCCCAGATGCACGGTCACTGTATCAAACAGTAACTTTGGGCATGACCCTTGTCCAAATGTGCTGAAGAGGTTAACAGTTGAAGCTGTTTGCGCTCCAACCAAGTGGAGGGGATGAATGGTTAAAAGCACATTTTACGTGCAATCTGCAGAGACTTAACAAGAAAAACTCAAGAACAGTAACAGTATAGGTAAAGTTAAGTGCCATAGTTGTTTTGGGGAGAGTAACTACATTCTGTGTTGGTGCCGAAGGCACAAGGGTTATGATTTTTATGGAGTGATGTGACAACGGAATTGTATAAATTAGTGATTATTGGATAGGAGAGAGTTTTAAACCAAGAGTCCAAAATTTGGACACTTGTGTGTGAATTTTAAGTAGTAGTTCCCTGCCTTCAAAGTTTTAACTATAGGCAGGGGAACCATAGGCACTTTGGTTTGTGTGATGTTAGTTTTTTGGTTTTAGTTTGTGGGTAAATTAAACTCCAAATCAGGTTTAAGTTAGGAGCGGATCCTACTGTAACCATTCTCTCAACCACGTTTACTAATAGTTTATTGTTCTTTGCACTTTGTGTCCTATTCTTTCTTTTTGCCTTTATGTTGCACCATCTACCAATGTCTGTCAGACATAGATTTGTAAGTGCCGTGCATTAGGGCTCACGTGGACGAGCGTTTAAACATTTTTATGAGAAAAAAAAACCTCTCCTCAAGTTAAAACTAATTTATATATGAATTATTAAAAGTAAAAATTGAGAGTAATTAAATATTTTTTATGAATTAATATATATCTATTATTAATTTGAATTTATGGATTTTTTAACTTTATTTTTCCTAAAAATATTTTTTATAAAAATTCATTGAAAGAGACGTAAGTTATTTATTTATTGGGAGAATATTTGTTATATTAGAAACCATGTAAGAAACAAAATAATAATTTGCCAAGTTAGCCGGTTTTAAATAATAATGTCATAAATTTAATTTTATTGTCAATAGACTTAATGAATATATGCATATTGGCTCATATTTCATAATAGATTAATAATGAATTAATACATTTTAAAACGAGTCAATGCTTAATTTTTTAATAATGAGTTTATGATAAAGAAGACGCATCCATTTAATTCTATTTCTTAATAAAATAGGACAAGAAATGACTTTTTGGTTTGTTTATTTAGTTCCTGTATAATTATTTCCACCAAATCGAATGAAGAGAACACAATAGAAAACAGAAAATTATTGAAACATATTGAAATCGATTTGCATGTTGTTCGTGAGAAACTTAAAGCCAAATTGTTTCATCTTCTTCCCATTTATTTCGCTCAACAACTTGCTGATATATTTAACAAGTCCCCTAAACCAAAAAAATTGAAAAAATATCCAAGCTTGGTATCCTTGATATCCATGGTGAGGGAAACTATTGTAAATATAATTGTTTTACGTTTTACCTTTTATGTTTTTTCTTCTCTTTATGCTCTCTATTTTCTTTCTGCAACTCTATTTATACATGTTACTTTTCTTTGTAAAACACTTCTTTCCTGCATGCACATACTCTGGTGTAAAGTCGTTGATCCCACTATGCATTTCTACTTGTGCAAAGTTTTTTTTCCACCCTGCATTAATAATAATTCGAATGTAGTGCACTTATTGAATGCGTAATATTGTAATTTTGTTAGAAAATGATGATGATGAGTATGTTGAGAAAATAGATAATTTAGTAAACTTTTAACTAAAACTACACATTTTTTTTCTTAGAAAAACATTTTATTTAATTTTTTAAGTAAAAATAAAAGAATCGAATTTCACATGTGAATGCATAAAAAAACTATTGTAGTATAACAATACAACTATATAATAATAGTTAAAGATGATCTAGAGGGAAGTATAATGAATTAAATAAATAGAATACGATAAAAAAAATTGTTTATGAAACTAGTAAACCATAATATTAAAAATATATAAGATATTTAGTTTACCTTTTTTTATTGAATAAAAAGGTAACTCGTCAATGCTACAATTGGGGTTTTCACATTTATCATGAAATTGTTTTCGTCTTTTTATAACTCCAAATCAATTTCATGAGTGGATCAAATTTTTCATTTTCCTCTAAAATATTAAGTCTTAATCCCTACCAAAGAATCCATAAGCAAGTCCTCTAGTATTGTATTATCTTGTTTACTATAATAATATAGATTTTTATTGATTCTCACTCTTAATCATAATTAACTTATTTATATATCATCACATTTCTACATCACATAACTTAGACTCATCATTACTACTGGATTTTTCACATCTTAGTTGTTTATATTGGGTGGGTGGACTGTCACCATCTAATGATACTCAATTAGTGTAAAAGATGTTGATACGAAAATAGATGAGATTCTTATAATATTTAAGAATTTATGTAAAAATTAATAAACATTGAAAATACTTATTTTAAATTTGTTGAAAATAACTTTTTAATAATTTATTCTTCTCAAACTCAATTATAAATAAAAAATATATCTCAGTCAATAGAATTGCCATGTAAAATCAGGAGAGCCTGTGTAATTATGATTCATGATATAACACCATCCACTATTATTTAAGACTGAAACAAAGCACCAGTTGCTATGCAGAAATAGATAACAGAGTAAAAAGGTACATTGTGCAATAGCAAAAATACCAAAATAAGTCTAGTACAAGGTTGTAAAATATAAAGACCAAAGCATAAATGTTTTGGAAGCAAAGTAAACTACTGAGATGAGAAAGATTAAGCACTAGATGCAGCCACATGTTTCTCTATTGTCTGCTGCAATTCTTCCTTCTTTGCTCCCACCACTTTGCCCAGAAGAGTTCCCTCTTTCACAAACACAAAAGTTGGCATTGCCTCAACAGCAAAATCTTCAGCAACACTCTGCAATCAACAAATTATTTATCATTATTCTCTAAACGAATAAACATAACTGTGTGATTATTTTATTTTTACCTTTAATTCGTCTACATCCACCTTCAGAAATACGACATTTGTAAACTTCTTAGCCAGCTCAGCCAAGAATGGAGAAATGAAACGGCATGGTCCACACCAAGAAGCAGTAAAATCCACAACAATCTGACATAATTACAAATGTAATAGCATGATTACCAGTGAAATATAACTACAATATCACACATTTTTATAAGATAAAACTCACATATTTTGGACCTGTTAAGGTGAAAATTTTCAATTCCAATTAGAGAATCTATGAAACTTTTTACAGGTTCTGTCATTAGTTATATGATAATGATAGCTACATATGTAAATGATTAGAACTGCTTGTAGGGTACTGCAGATTGAAGTTTGCAATGCATGATTATGTTAAAATATAAGGGTATAGGCGAACCATACCCTGTTGAAATAGACTATCCAAGAAGAATCAGATGATAACGAAATAATTATTTTAACAGATAATATACACTAACAAATTTCAATAACCAAATAAAGAATGAAAGTTAGATATAATGTTTATATGTATATATCAAGTCTGTAATTAACATGTTTACTGCAGAAATTACATACATGCTGCTTAATTGCACTGTTGCAGATTACTTCATAAACAGAAAAACAACAACCGAACAGTTCATTACTCTTTCAAATCCTGACAACAATTTCAATTGCTGGTCATCTGCTACCGCCACGGCAGAACAAATCAAAACTTCTCAAATTGAATTTTGTTTCTCACATTTTATTAGTTAATATAACATGAAATATTTTATTTCAGTGTATTTTCATATTCACTATTAAGGTTTTGTCGCCATTTCATTTCTTCTTTTAACATCTCTCACCACGTTTCCTCTCTTTCTTATTTTCTTCTCCACACATCTCATCACCTTATGGTTGTGAAAAACTCGTAACTCTTACATAAATGGAATTCCCCCACAATTCTTATATCTCACAGATCTTGCAAAAAGACAAAGTGAGGAAGACTGATTTCAAAGCTTAATAATATCAAGCCGTTGATAACAAATTAATCCACAGCGTTTGATTAGTAGTGTTTACAATGCAAGGTTAACATAAATGGTACACGATTCAATTTGATTACCACAAGACTTTTTTGGTAAATCTGATATACATAGCACTCAAGATCCAGAAAACCCAATTAATTTAATTCAAAATCAATTTTAAAATCCAAACTCACATGTTTACAAAAAAAGTTATAATTCTCATGAGTATAGTGTGCAAAAACAGTAAAAACAAATCATTATATAATCCTGCACACACAGAGTGTAAGAAAAGTGCAATTTCACACAGTCAATGAAAAACCTAAGATTAACAAGGGCATGTATTAATAAACTAATATAGAATTGATGATTAAAAATAAAATCAGTAGAGTCCTCCACAGTTTCTTTCGTCCTCATTGGATTCAGAGAAACATATATATTCTCCCCAAAGCAATAAAAAACAGAACTTTTTTCCAGAATACTCTTTTAGTCGAGTTTCAAAACCAATGAAGGCCGAATAAAAATATAACAACAATAAAATAACAGCAAAGTTAAGCTCAGATCAAATCCAAGGATGACGCTTCAAACAATTTATTAATAAAGCCATATATGAGACGTAAGCTATAGAGTCCAATGCATGATGTGAAAATGACAACAAAAACAAAACAAATTAAGAATCATAGCATAAATTGAGATCGATGGATCCATGCATATATTAAAAGTAATTAAGATTAATGAGTTGATTTTTATTTTTTTTGGCAAAAGATTAATGAGTTGATACATACGAGTTTCTTGGAATCATTGCCCTTTTGGAGTTGTTCGGTCCATGCCTCAACGGTGTGGCAGGCAATGACTTGTCCCTCTTCTGATGCGCCGGCCATTCTCTCAATCCTTATTTTCTCAGAAAGAAAGAAACCTTCGACGGTTACAAATTTCAATATGAATATCAAATAAAATACAAAGCCATAGCCGCTGCTGTGTCACAACTTTAAATAAGCAAGGCGCATGGGTATCCACTCTCGCCAAAATGGGTTCGCTTTTCTCATTATTTACCACTTTGCCACCGACTATGTTTTTTCTGTGCATACGAAATAAAAATTAAATTGCCCAATTAATTTTATTGGTGCTTTCCGTTTCTCAGTTACAAAAAAAAAATCATCCTTCACTGTTTGGATTTCGAATTAAGTGCACAGCTTCTTGAAATTTTGAATTCTTTTGTCACAAAATATTTTCCAAATAAACAATTAATTGAGTAGTGCTTGTTCTATAACTATATCATGTAATTTGCTTATTTTTTATTTTGTTGTAATTTTTTTCAAATCTCTTAACTTAATATTACGTTAGATGCTGCACGTTGAGTATATTATAGAAAAATTATTATTATAATTACAGTTTATAAAAAAAATCTTAAAAAGTGAGTTTTTTTGTAAATATTTGTTTCTGCACATTCACTTATTTTTTATTACAAGTATTTTTTCAAGTTGTAACTTTTGTTTTTTAAAGTAATAATATTAACAATAAAAATGTGTTAATATACTTTGTATTAAAAATAAATGGGTATATATATATACACGTATACGTATGTATATGAAAGTTTTTTTTAACCCAATATTTTGCTTTGGAACACGCGTGCATTTTTTTAGATTTATCTGGGTGAATAACAAAATTAAAGCGTTTTATTTTCTCTATCATTTTGGCCTTTTGTATTATTTAATTAATAAAAAATAAATAAAAGTAGGTGTTTTTACCTTAAATAGGCATATCTTATCCGAATTTTATATATTTTCCTAAATATTTTTTTGGATTTTAATCAAAATGAAAAAAATAAATAAATGCATCGTTTCTACCTTAAATGGTCATAAATTTTGTAAACATAAGATCCAATTTTTATGCATTTAATAAAAATTGAACTCATTTAAAATTTGGTTTAAAAAATATTATATAAAATAGTTAAAAATAATATTAATAAACATATAACATTGAGATATTGCAATAATTTTTAATCTTAGTTTGCTAAATAAATAAGTAAATCAATTTAATTAGATAGTATAGACTATAGAAAGCTACAATTAGAGGACAGAGTAGAAATCTGGGAAGACTTCAGAAAATAAACATAATACATTTTTCAATCCTGAAGTCATGTATCTTTTTCTTTATGTGTTTTTGGATTGAATATATCAATTTTCAAAGGAAAAATCATATGATTTATCCCAATTAGCAATGTAGATTTGATTGGATTTTTTTTAATTCTTTTCTTTAAGTCTTAGAATGAAGACATATAGTAGATCGTGCAGAGAACAACAAAATGGAAAATGGACAGAACGTTTTTGAATGATAGCAGACTGGAACACTGACAACTTATATCCCGCAATTGAACCATTTCTATCTTCAAATGTATAATAAAATAATTCAAAGTATAAACTCAATAAATAAACTGATACTGTATCCATTGGTTAATCAAACATATAGTCAATGCTACTAAGCATATCATAATTTATGGCCAAGTTTACTTGATACCCAAAAATCAATATCAATCTCCCAAAATTATTGTATTTTTTTCTAAGAAATGGCCATGCATAATGCACAAGTTGTACGAAAAATGGACGCGTTTAAAAAGAGAATAATTTGGTTCTTTTTATTTTTGGCCACCCTTTTCTGAATTCTTCACTATTTGATTTTGACGCATGGATATTTCTCGTTACCAGAACAGTTATCTTTTTTCAAGAGTTGGGTCATGAACAATTGTATGCAAAAATTCGTCTCTCCTTATTCACTACACATTGCTTTAAAAGGATTCCACTTAAAAAAACTAAAATAGCGAAGTTCTATTTCACACAGCACACAGAAAATGTTTTTGCTACTGACATTGTGATTTAAAAAAAAAGTGTAAATGGAAGCAATAAGAAAAAGCTCCGTAGGTGCTGGCACCAAGGGTGAACATGCTACTGGTCTTGTATACCTGCAAAAAATGGTGAAGTGTGTCTTTTTTATGCGGCAAACTTTTGCACTGAGCTTTTTCATGTTCGTGAAATTCACAATGATTTAATTATTTTAAAACAAAATTCAAAGTCCAATTCAAAACTCATTGAAGAGGATGGCAGCACCCTTCCTATTTCCAAACGTAAAAGGCAGTTTGTGAATGACCAACACCAATCGAAATCCATTTATACCAACCTCAATCGGTTACAGAGACGTAGCACACAATGTCTTGGCACCAAAAAGACATGGGACAGGATGCTGCAAGTCACTTTATTTAAAACAAAATCATACACACAAGAAAACAAGTCCTACTGAAGCAACAAGCCGACAATAAAATTTATCTGAACACAGAGTATATGATTAATTAGCCATGTTTCATAAAAAAATATAGCGTATTACAGTTGTAAACGAAGTAGAGCCACAGAACCGGATACTACAATTGAATCAGATTCTTGAAACAATACGTACCAAGCAGGAACCAGCCAATAAGAATGGAAGTGAAAAAGAACCAAAACTTTAAGAAAGTGAAGCCCCCGAATATGACTCCAAGAAAAAATACAACCACAAATGGTAAGATGGATCGAAGCATAGATGCTTTGCTGACCCAACGTCCATTGAATAAAATGAAAATTGCAAGGTTCACCACATTCCATCCACCAGACAAGAAATCCAACCTGTTTAAATTATTGACAACAAACGAGTGGCAGTTGCAGGTAAAGAGATTGTAAGATCGGTGTTGGAATTCTTGAGTGCTTTTCCTTAGTGCATCATCCCAAGTCCTTAAATCTCCCTTATTTTTTCCTTCCGTGTTGTGTTCCACACCATTGTATGCAGACTGGCCCAGAGGTATGCAACACTGCCAGCAATTTTTTTAAACAACACTTGAGAAGCAATAGAAGAACAGAAAACCAACAAGCTAGAATCAAGTTCCTGCAAAATATAACTTTTTACAGCTTCCATTTAGTGTATATCACAGCATTATGGAGAAATAAAACCCCAAAAGGAAGTTAGAGTCAAAGTGGTTAGACAAAGAAATAAGAGTCTCATGATATAGTCCTACTTCCGCTTCTTGATTTGTCCCAGCTTTAGTTTAGGACAATTTATTTACTAAGGGGAAGCAAACTTGTCTATGTTCTCTTCACATAAAGAAAGACTAAACAATAGCATATACCTTTTCTTTGGGAACCTGAAAATAGCGAGTGGCAGCTCCAAATGTAAAATGATCCACACACACAAAATTAGGCCCTGCAAAATCCAATATTACTCCATCCTCTCTGCAGATGCCAATGTGCCCGATGCAAGGAATGAACCACGAGATCACAGGAAGTGGTGACCACACAACGGAGTATGGAAATCGAGCCCTTTCCGGATCAATTTGCATAGTTTGCGAATAACTTCCTTCCATCATCTGCTGCTGTTGCTCAATATCCAACTCTGCTCCCATTGCAAAAGTCGGTAGAACTATATCACGGACTTCCCAATACACAACAAGCAATTACATAACTGAAAGTCATAACATCAAACATGTTTATAAACAAAGGCGCATACTATATATATATATATATAATTTGAACCTAAAACCAAAACATCACTAAGAAGAAGGTGTAGTGTCTAATATTTCAATTCCAAGATTCAAGTAAAGCAGCGATGGAATTCAAATGTTACATGTCTTTTAAGGTTCTCAATTTCTGGTAAGAACAACCATGATGCGGAGCACTAAATCTAGTTTGACCACTAACAAGCAGACAACTACATCGTTCCTTAGACAGATTTGGGTTTCGAAAATCGAGATTTAGGTACGGTTTCGCGAAATGAATTGATGGGACAATGATTCCTAAACTGGAATATGCGCGATTCATGATGAAATTACAAAGCAGAAGAAACCCTAGGCTAGCATACGCTTGAATTATAGTCAACACATAACATAGAAAATAAATAAGTGAAAGGGATTCGATCCAATCACCTTGTACACCAGACGCAGAAGGATCGCTACTCTGCTCGCACACTGTGCAAGTGCGCACAATTTCAGAGCCTAGTAAACGCAATGTGTATAATTAATTATCTTCTTAACTCTACTTTTTCATCACCTCTTTGTTAGAGTGTGAAACAAATATTATTCACACACTCTTCTACCGTCTCATCTTAATTTTAAATTTAATTGCGTTTTCTAATCAACAAATTGTCCCAGTATTATTTATATGGGGCAAACTGAGAAATCTTAGTGGTTTTGAGTTAAAAGGAATAGAAAAAAGTATGAAAAAAATTCGGGATATGAAAAAAAAAAGATTGGAAATAAAATGTATCAATTTAATTGAACACTTCAATGGCTATGAATTTGAGAGCACGTAGAAGAATTTTGTGGAAGTGATTGAAGTGATCTTATTGAAACTACTCCATGTTTGGTTTGTCATTAACTCCTAATCCCTAAATTACACTAGTTATTTTTTTAATAAACTCATGTTATAATATAGTTTATGTTAAAAATGTCTGTTTGTTTTTGTTGTGTAAATAAAACACATGTAAAATTCATTTTAACAACTTTTTTATTATAAGTATCCTTAAAATATATTTCATCAGTCTCTTAATTATTTGAAAAATATTAATTACAAATTTCTCTAAAGATAATATTGGGAATCCCTTCTTAATTTAGTGGGCACCATGATCAATGAATCTTGATAACTGGTCCATTGAATATATTTTCTGATTGTCATTTCAAAAGTCTTGGAATTATAACTCTGTCTTGAAAATGTGATGAGCTTTAATTACTTACTATCTCCTTTATGTGATAAATCTTTCTCTCATTCTCTATATAAATGGAACTTGTGAGGAAGAAAAAAGAAAACAAGTGAGAAGAGCAATATAGAGAGTTGATATCCAATGAAATGTTAGAGAGATGTTGTATTCCATTCTTGTTAGGTGAGATTGAGTGTTATTCTCACATAGTGAGAGAAACAAATATTGTAATCCTACTTGCATAATGGAAACATTTTCTGAACTAGGTACTGTGAGTTTTTATTTTTCAAGTTGAAAAGGTTTTCCAACATTACAAAAATTCTCTGTGTCATTATTCTAATTTGATTTGATGTAATTTTTTTATCTGCTTATTATGAATAATTGGAATAAACCTAAAAACATAGATATATTGTGAGCAATTGAGCAAAGTCACAAAAGAAAATATAAGTGTAATTTTTTTTTAGAATGAAATGGAATGTCACCTAAATGTTTAGGGATTCAAATTCCCCTATATATGACTATCATCAATATCACATGTTGCCAAAAGTAGTAACAAAACAACTAATAACCCACCACAACAAAGAAATGTTGTGCCACTAGGTCATACCACAAGTGACATTTATATTTTTATAATCATATTAATTTCTTGTCCCATTACTTCTAAGAGCTTTCTGCAGTAATCAATGGTTGGTTAAGGGAAAAAGCATCACTTTTTTCTTCCCTGTGATTCTTGGCCTCAATGGGGACTATGACCTCTTTGATTGTCTTGGATTCTTGACTTCTCCCCCATACAACAAGATACAAACCGAATATGATTAAGCATGCTCCAATAATCCTGCACCTCAAAATAGAAAATAATAAAATTTTATGTAGTACAAGCCACAGTTAACATAATTTTGTAATTTACCATTCGAATCTTATGATTCAATACATCTACTTTACTTAACTTATCTAATTGGTTTGATTCCATGATAGTCCAACTCAAACTTTAGAGGCTTTAGCTAGCAGATGACATATTTAGCTTTAGAAATAAGTTTAAGAAAACAATGAAATTAAAGTTATTTGAACTATCAAAACCTACCCTCCCAAGAAGAATTCTTCACCGAAAATAATAGATGCCATCACAGCTACTAGTAATGTTTGTAAAGGTAGATAAATTGAAGCAAGCACTGGCCCTCCTTTGCCAATGGTCCATATCTGTATTGCTGATGCCAGGCCTGAAGTCACCAGTCCCTGATACAAACCAACCTATTTTGTCATCTCAGTTGTCATATTTCACTTCCCTTTAACATAAAAACAAACTCACACCATAAACACTAACAACTAAATGAAGTTTCTTGATGTCAAGGTCACCAATTATGATCCTTGATTAAGTTAAAAGAAAATCCAAATTAAGCTTGCTACAGTGGTGCTTTGTCTTTGAACTTTAACTTCCACCATTAGCCAAGATGAAAAAGAAATCAGTTTTTGTGTAGGTAGAAACACCAAGTGAACAAACATGCTGATGAAAATGTAAACAGAGAAACCAGTTTAATTTACAAACCGAGAACAAAACACTGTAGATCTCTCCACTTGAATTGAACTGCCAGGCTTTGGAATCCTTCTCAAAAAAGGCTGCAATTGTCAAAAACTGCACAACACCAAAGAAGCATGTAAATGCAGAAACTGTGAGCGGGGCTGAGTATTTGTTCAGAACGAATGCTTGCATCACTATCCAACCAGACCAACATAAGGAGTGACCGAAGAGATAGATGCCACCCAAGTTCCAATTCTTTTCTGGGGTATCCCTCAACATAGACAAGTATTGTTCATGATGAAATGTTAAATGTGGAGTATAAATAACAGGTCCCTTGTAAAGGGTAATGATAGTAGCTCCACCAACAGAAGCAAGGACACCAAGGACCTTAGCCACCCCATCAATTCTATTGAAGTGAACGCTCTCATATCTGCACTTCCCTTATATATATAATTGAACAAATAAGTTATACTCGTGAGCTTAATCCATATATAATGTGTATGAAGTGAAACATTTTCAATAAATTTTGACCATTTTATCATGTCAGTATCCTATTTTCTAGACTTTTGACACAAGAGGGTCAACAACACATTTTCTAATATACCTATTTTAACATACGCTCTACTACTTGTTTAAGTTTATCAAAAATTACAAAATCATGAGAGAAACTTGTCAAATAAGAAGTGAGACTCATAAAAAATTGTTCTTTTCAATACAATTTACCATAAGAGATTGCATTTTAGACAAACATCTTAGAGATGTGTTGTTAACATTTCTTTAGAGATTAAAGATTGTAGCTTGCCTGAGTAGTGCAGCCATGAGAAAGGTGAGGGCTGGAACAGAATTCTGCATAGCAGCGGCAAAGGTAGGTGAAGTTTTCTCCAAACCTAAGAGGTAGAATCCTTCTTTCATTGTTATTCTGCCAGAATCAGAAGGGGGGAGTTTAACAATTACGCCTAACATATATATCTTATGATAAATGGATGGCTTCATGAAGGGATCCTACCCAACAAGTCCAAGTAGAAAAAAGTGTACCACACAACAAGTGGTTATTGTTGGCCTGTCTTTCCTTGCAGAGAAGAAAACAGATACAAAAATGAAATAAAAGGTTAGATAGTTTAACTGGGAATAGGTAAAGGGTTCCTATATATCTATTTACCATAGAGCTAAACTGCATACTTCTCTGAAAAATATGCGAGTGGACCCAGAAGAACCAAGGCAGTGATGTTTCTATAGACAGGAAAAATAAGCTTGCTTACTCCTGTATCAAGTGCAATTCTCAGAAATATATGATTTCCTGCATAACAAAGTTGTAGAAACGTTAAGGCTATGTGCAGATTAGCTCGTTGGGGCATCATGTTTCTTGGTCTTTTGTGTATTGTTTGCTGATAGTGATAATGCTTTTCGCTCTAGAGAAGCAGAACAGGATTAGGAGTATGGAGAGTTCAATTTTGTAAGAACTGTTTGACCAGGAAAACACAGGTAAGAGAGGAGAGAGATCAGTGTATAAGATAGATCGATCTAACTTGTGGACAATCAAAAAATAAAAAAATAAAATATAAGTCCCATTTGTTTTTTTCATATATAATAACATCTAGAATCAGATCACTTGCTTGCATGTGATTGTTAATAACTTGTTATGATTTTATTCTACCTAAATATTTCATCTCTAATAAATACCAACTCTCCATCTTAGTGTTTTTGACTTAGTAATAAGAATGAAAAACAAACTAATAAAATAAATTGAATAAAATAGTTAAAATGAGTAATATTCACATTTTCATAGCAACATTGTTGAAATGATTTTGTAAACTAAATCACAGGAATAAGAACCAGTAGCATTTGTATAAGTGTTGATGAGTGTTCCTTTGTCTAAATGTAGACTCTTGAGTGCTTGGTAAACTGAATTAAGCTTAATCCTCCATTCATTAGTTTTTATGTCAGATAATTAAGTCTCCTATAAGAAGATTTTTCTACCTGAAGACATTATTCAAAGTCAAAATAATTACAGACAATGTTTCATGAATGATTTTTGATTAAATATGAAACATCAACAATTTTAAATTAATTAATTGAACACATGAAAATGATATTTTTTTTAAGAGAAAACAACTCCAACACAATTGTTTCTTCTTCAAAATTTTAATTATAAATTTTTAATAATAAATTATATTTTTAAATGAAAATATTATTTGACATACTTCTATGATAGTTCCTATAGAAATGATACATTTACAATATAATTTATAACATTTTTCTAATCAATCAATACTTTTTAGTAGGGTATATTGCTTTAAAAGAAAAGGTTATATATTGATAGTGTAAATAATAGATATTTATGTACAATAAAGTTTGAAACTTTTATTGTTTATAATTTTTTTAGGATGAAAAAGATAGTATTATACACTCATTAAACTAATATTATTTATTCAAAATTTGTTTTTTATTATAATTTAAAATAGCCACCGATGCTTAATACAAAAATAAATAATAATCAAGTGACATTAAGATAATAATGCAAAATTGTATAAATGTACAGTGGTTACAATTAAGGTATGGACACTGAAATTTTCTATTATTATTTAATAGATAATATGGTCAAATATAAATTTTATTTGAGTAAATTATTTAAAAAGTATTAAAAATAATTTATTAAAATAAGTTAAAAGTTATTAAAATTATATTATTATAAACAGATGAAATAATTTTATCAAAATTTTAGGACATATAAAGATGAAAACCACCATGCTTCTGAAAGAGAATGAAATAAAAATAATTTTGACTGGGTTTTTTTCAGCCATAGAAGACCTAAGTGGTATAGTGTAGAAGTGAAGAGGTGGAGGCATGTTGAATGTTTAGGAGAGGAAGAGGAAAAGAAAGGAAGAGGAGAGATTAGCTGAATTGCGCACCTAAGCCATGAGGAAGCGGGATTTGGCCATTCTTATGCTCTCCGCTTTTGCTATTTTCTTCACTCTTCAGGTGCCCTTTTACTCTTCCCCTGTTATCCAACTTTCTCTCACTCTAAAACCCTAATTTGGTCATTCATTATGCCTCGATCCAATTTCACGTTTATGTATCTTTCATTGATCGCTGTTTAGCAAGATGGTGGTATTTCGTTCAAAGAAGCATGGATGCACCTGACCGATGAGTATCCAATCAAATACGAGGCCGATCGTCTTCCTCCGCCCCTGGTTGCTGATCTCAATGGAGACGGTAAGAAGGAAGTTCTTGTAGCTACTAACGACGCCAAAATTCAGGTAGCTTCGATTTTGGAATGTTTCCACTTCTTTATTGCTCTAATTTTCGTTCACCTGTAATCTTTCATGCTTGTTTTGGCATCTTCTCATTTCTAGTGTCAATATGTGTTTGCATAGGACAAGAAACGTCTAGTTTATACTTGATTGTTGGTTTTTCTGGGTAATAGCTTTGTTCAGATTGGTACCACTACTGTTGGTAACTGGGTTGTGTAATTATGCTGGGGCTCTCAGGTTTTGGAGCCCCATACTAGGCGTGTCGATGAAGGGTTCAGTGAGGCGCGTGTGTTGGCTGAAGTGTCTCTGTTGCCTGACAAAGTACGTGTCATGTCTGGTAGACGGCCTGTTGCTATGGCCACCGGCATTATTGACCGGTATAAAATTGGGCAGCCGCAGAAACAGGTTTTGGTTGTAGTAACATCAGGTTGGTCCGTAATGTGTTTTGATTCCAACCTCCAAAAGTTGTGGGAAAATAATCTACAGGTACAATGTTTTAGCTGTGCTGTTATATCGTTATTTATTACTCTATGTTGGGTTTTACTAATTCCTCTAGTGGTTGTTATAGGAGGATTTTCCACATAATGCTCACCATAGGGAAGTTTCTATCTCTATAAGTAATTATACTCTGAAGCATGGAGATACTGGATTGATAATTGTGGGTGGCAGGATGGAAATGCAGCCACATGTACGTGTTACTTAGCTCATTGTTTCCTGCTTCATTACTATATTTTCCTACCAGGCCCCTTTCTGTGTTCTAATAGCAAAAATTTCCATATATCCTTGATGGTGTTTATCATCCTTTTTAAGAAGTAAAAACCATGAACAGCTTATGAGTGACACAACGTTGTGGACATCTCGTATTCTTTTACATTCTGCAAGGGCAAATGTGAAAGTTCCTCTGCAATTTTGTTTGATGAAGTATGTTAGTAATATATGTTTTGCATTACTTCTTGAATTTCAGAAACTTCTATTTGTTATTTGATTCTTATAATTGTAATGTTTTTGGTTCATGCATCTCTGAGGTATGTTCAGAATTATTACTATTCAGTATTATCTTCTAATCTAAACTTGTTTCTTTGCTCAAATTGGTAACAGGGTCCTTTTGCCGTTAATTTTGTACTCAATTGTTTCAATCTAGCTATGTTGACTGTTTTATAATTTTAGATTTTTATGGATCCTTTTGAAGAAATGGGAATGGGAGCCAGATTTTCTGAGCATCAACGAAGAAGTACCACTGAAAAGGAGGTATAGTCTGTTTGCTAGTGGATGCTATATTTTGTGCCTGTTTTGTTTACCACCCTTGTAGCATACAAAAGTATACCTACAAAAACCACTGTATGTAGTTGTAGTCCTTAAAATTCGCTAAGTCGATATAATTAAGCCAATACACTCTGCATTTTGCAGCTAGTTGCATAAGAATCTAGACCTTCATAATCAGGCAGCTAAATAAATAGGAGCAGTTTTAAGTGTATGTTTATAAACTTCTTTATATGTTCTTATAGAAAAAAAAAAAAGGAAAACTGAAACAAACTTTTCCATAGGGACTTGGAGAAGGTTTTCTTTAAATTTCTCTTTTATTCTGAAAAATGTATCAGATGTTAGTTCTTTTCTTATCCTTGTGTGGTGGAAGTTTGACTTTTTATTATGATCCTTGCCTTGGGTAGGCTTCTGAAAACTCTGGAACTGTGGATTTACGCCACTTTGCATTTTATGCATTTGCTGGTCGATCTGGTGCTGAACGATGGAGCAGAAAAAATGAGGTGCCGTGCTTTATTCTTTGGTCTTCAGTATGTTCTATTGTTTGGGTGTTGTCATCATTCTAAATTTGAACTAAAATTTCATTATATAAGAATGCATTTTGTTCCTTTTGTTATTTTTGTTTGAAGGATAGACTTTTTTATCTTTAAAGTTTATTAAGTGCATCTTCTCTATTCTCTCCCCCGTTTGTTTTATCTTTTGAAGTTTATATAGGTGTAGCAAGGAAACATGAAAACTGTAGAAAACTAATGATTAAGTAAAAAAAATACAGAACATATTGAGCTGTATTCCCTTGCCAATAAACTATACCATTGAAGAAGGATGCTAAATGTATGCTGTTAGCATATGCAGTAGCATTTTAATCCACTGGTGCACATTATATATTTTTCCCAAAAGATACCCATGAAAGAAATGGAACCACCTCCCAACAAGAATCAAAGTTAGTCTTGTTGGCTTTTGACACAAGATATTAATTTTACAACCAAGTGAACTGATTTCAGGGTCAAGTCTGATTGAATTGTGTGATTGATGCTAACCTGCCATTTAACTATAACTACAACCAAACCTAGGCTACATGGATAAGGCAACTTAGTGTTCACTTACCTAACATCTATTTTGTTGAAAGCTCTTGTGTAGTGTTATCCTTTACTCTAATTGCTGGTATTTTCTGTTCATTTAGAACATTGAAGTGCATTCTTCAGACGCATCGCAATTACTTCCACAGCATAACTACAAGCTTGATGTTCATGCTCTGAATACCCGTCAACCTGGAGAGGTACTTACATTTTAGCTATTAAACTAAATCATAAGTCTATGGGTATGCTGGATTAGTGAAATGTAATAAAGGTACACAAAACTATTGTTATTTATAACCTTTCAGCAGTCCCCCAGTAAGATTTGAGGGGAAGCAATGAAATCACTGTTTTTCTTCTTCAGTTACATTTACAAAATCTAAAAAATGTAGTTGTTGATTTTACTACTATGCCCTTTTAGTTTAGTTTAAATGTTATAAGTAATCCAAAGCAATAACTTGTTCATTCCTTTCTTTTTCTCGTTAATCCCCTAAAGTCAAAGTAAGTTCCAAACAAAGGATAAGTAATACCATCCCTTCCCACTCCATTCGATTCCATTGCAATAAGCTAAGCAATTCAAACATAATTGTTTAAAAGTGTTTCCGTGCTTATTGTCAACATATTCCTAACTTCCTAAAGAACGGAAACTATGCTCCTTTCGTATATTCATGCTATCCACCTTTTCTCTTACAATGGTCAACCATTAAAACAAATATTTGCTTGCTTGTATGAGCTTTCCAGAAAAACTCCCGTCATCAATCTCTCCATTATGTGTGGAAACACTGAAACATGCATATGGTGGAGTATTTTTGTTTAAATTATGTAATTGAGAAATCTTTGTTTTTTAATTATAGATATTTCCCTAAAATTTGCTTCTTGTGACATGTGAGATTGTAGTTTGAATGCAGGGAATTCAGAGAATCAATCTTGGGAGTTATGCCTCATCGCTGGGTACCTTATATTTGACATCCTTTATTAGCCTTTTATACAAATCTTAATCTCAAATATCGTTCATACTTTACAATATATGAGTGTGTTTATCAGGCTAGGAGAGAAGATACTTTGTTGAAGCTTGCCCACTTCAGACGGCACAAGAGAAAAACATTGAAGAGAACACCTGGAAAGTCGATGAGTTACCCTTTTCACAAGCCTGAGGAAAACCATCCTCCAGGGAAGGACACAACCAAAAAAATTTCAAACATAATTGGAAAAGCAGCAAATTATGCTGGTTCAGCAAAATCTAAGAAGGTTATATATAACCATGTCATGTAATTGCTAAAAAAGCTGGTTATATTTGATTATTTGTATTGGAATTCATTCAATTGTATTGACATAATGATAGTTAGTTTTTTATATGACTATTATTTGACAACTTAAAATTCATCCAGTAATAGAAACGCCCTGTTTACTTCTGTTGCATATCCAATTTTTATTTTATGATTTAAACTTGAGTTGGTATTCATTTGCATCATCTATTGGTTCTAAGCTATTTAGGTGCAAAGGCCAGAATAGTAGTAGATCACTACTGTTGTGAAACATAGCATGTCTAAATTAGATATTCTTGATTAGGGGTTTGCTATGTTGAAGTAATTTCTTTGCGTCATATTATTTTAGTTTTATGTTATTTCCTAACATGAGATTGGTTTTCTAAGAAATAAAATTGACATGTTATGGCACTGAGAAAATTAACTTTTTGATAGAAAAGAGTAAAGAATTTGCAATCATGATGTTTCTCTCTTCGATTGCAGCACCTTCCCTATGTTCCCACCATAACCAACTACACTCAGGTTTGGTGGGTTCCTAATGTTGTTGTGGCTCATCAGAAGGAGGGCATAGAAGCTCTTCATCTGGCATCTGGTCGAACAATATGCAAGGTAAACATAAAATCCTTTAGTCAACTTGAACTTATTGCTTTACCATGCATTTCTTGATTAGCGTACAAGACAATTTTACCTAAAAAATCTATTGAGGCCATTAAAGGCTGCAAGTATTTGTAAAGCTCAATCTTCTGATACTACTTTCAGCTCTTGGAGCACATTGGTTTCTTACTCAAAAGATATACCTTGTGCTATTCGGCCAAATTTCTATTTAGCTCCGTCATATAATTCGTAAGCATTTTCATGTCTAATGTAATGCCAAATTTGTTTATTTCAGCTTCATCTTCAGGAAGGTGGTCTACATGCTGATATTAATGGTGATGGAGTTCTAGACCATGTGCAGGTTCATGTTTCTTAACCCATTTTAATTAAAAAATCGAGCTAGACCGTATTAATTTAGCATGATAGCAAACAGAGAATGTTCTTCTGTCTGACTTCTGGAATATTCATCCTATAAGGCTGTTGGAGGAAATGGTGCTGAGCAGACTGTAGCCAGTGGGTCTATGGATGTGCTACGTCCTTGTTGGGCTGTTGCAACATCTGGTGTACCAGTACGAGAACAACTCTTTAACGTATCCATTTGTCATTATACCCATTTTAACTTATTCCAACATGGAGAACTTTATAGAAGCTACAGTCAAGGTTCAGAGAGTGCCTCTTTAGAGGTAGCAACGCCTATTCTAATTCCTCGAAGTGACGGTCATAGGCATAGGAAGGGAAGCCATGGCGATGTTATCTTCTTGACAAATCGTGGAGAGGTACAGCATTTGTTCAATTTTTTGTTGAGCACCAATAGTATTTCTTTGATATTTCCAAGTTTTCCGGTCACAAATATTTTATACTGTGGTTTTTTGAGATATATCATAATTGGGAGTTATTTCTCTAAAAGAAACGTTTACTGAATCTTTTGAAATATGGAATTTTTGGATTAAATTTCATGTGACCATTTGAAATAAAGATCTTTTGAAATGCGGGAGAAGCTTTTTCTAGTGCTTGAATAGATTCTAATATAAACTTGCAATTTTATTGACACTGATATCGGTGACCTGGAAAAAATTGTTTCTTGCAGATTACATCATACTCCCCTGGCTTGCATGGTCATGATGCTGTTTGGCAGTGGCAACAATCAACTGGTGTTACATGGTCAAATCTACCATCCCCGTCAGGAATGATGGAAGGTGGTCTGGTGATTCCCACACTAAAGCCTCTTACTTTGCGGTTGCATGATAATCAGGAAGTGATCCTTGCAGCTGGGGAACAGGAAGCCGTGATAATATCACCAGGAGGAAGTGTACTAGCAACAATTGAACTACCTGGTTCACCAACACACGTTTTGATCTGTGAGGACTTCTCAAATGATGGGCTCACTGACCTTATTCTTGTCACCTCTAATGGAGTGTACGGCTTTGTTCAGACCAGGCAACCAGGTGCTCTCTTCTTCAGCATGCTTGTTGGTTGCCTCATAGTCGTGATGGGGGTTATATTTGTCACCCAGCATTTGAATTCCACAAAGGGGAAGCCTCGTCCCTCTTCCGTTCCTCGGTGAAAAGCTGGAACTGAAATTTATACTAGCCCAACTTGACGCTATTGAAGAAACAGATACAGTTTAGTGTGTGCAACCAGTCAAGAGTATTCAAAACGCATAGAGCTTGAGTAAATCTCTAGGAGGTGCTGAACGGTCCTAGAATGTTGATTGTAAAATTTGGACAGAATGTAGGAAATTTGATGTTATAATATTATAAGGAAACTTATGCTGTCTGCTTCCTGGATTTTTGACCTGTCGTTGAGGAACCTATACTGTACACAGTGGTTACTTGTTCAGAATTAGTTGATGCGCTTGAGAAACTAACCAGACGGTCTTTCTAATTCTTCCCAAGGATTTCTTGCTCAAGGGAGGTATTTAACTCACCGTACCAAAATTGCTCTTCATTTTGAACCAACTTTATAAATAAATCTGCCTGGGACTAAGATGTTACGCAATTCTTGAGAGTGAGTTAAGGATGGTTTGTTGAGAAAATTACTGGTTGATAATAATGTTACGTAATTCTTAGGAGAAGTATTTAGAATTGTACTCTACATGGTCGAGATGGCCGCTGAGATTGCACTTAGGCTAAACCCTAAACAAGATAACAACGGTTAAAAACTAATTAATAAACTTTAATTAGTTCGTTAGACTAAAATAATATTAATTTAAAAAGTTGTTATTGTTTAATACTTTCGTTTGGTGAATGTCACAACGGATGAAAATATGTTTTATTATGTCAAAATTACTTAAATTACTAACTTGAACGTTAAAGATATTTTTGTAGGTATCTTCTTTATCTAGACCAAAATCATAGAAATAACTCACAAGTTCAAACCAACTAGATAAAGATGACTAGTTCTCTATCTATACAAGAGTAATTGATGTTTGTCATGGAGTTGAGAATGAACGACATAATTTAGTCGTATTTACAAGAAACATGAGTAATGATTAAAGGATTATAGGTTCAAGAGTAGTTGGAACCAAACACATGGCTCTTCTTCTAGCTCTTCAAATGGAGATGGCCAAAATAAAATGGAGGAATACCGAATAAATTCATGCCTTTAGAAGAGAAAATAAGGAAATTAAAAGAAAAATGGAAGGAATGCACCCCTTGGAGTCTCAAGAAAATGAATATCGAAAACCGATGATTAAAAGCATAACAACATCCCCAAACACCCCTAGTTACACTAACCTATATGTTGGAAGTGAAGTCACATCTTCGCACATCGACAAATATCTCACTAACATTGGTGGGAAGGGGGTTACTTGGCGACACTCTTTTTTCGACAAAATAATAAGTATCAAACTCCCTCCCAATTGGAAGGGATTAAGCATTTGCCAATATGATGGACGAGTGACCCTCACGAGCATGTTGATGTTTGTGACCCAAATGAGCCACTATACATCGGAGGACACAATGCTCTACTGTGTGTTTACCAACATAATTGAAAGGACAAGGGTTGAGTTGGTTTACTCATCTTCCACCATGCTCTATTATTAACAACTTGAAGACCTTAGTCGGAAAATTAGGAACACGGTTTGCAACAAATCGACCGCATCACATGATATCAATCACCCCTTGTTAATATCCAACGAGAGAAGATCAAGTCGTTGAGCCTATTCATGGAAAGGTTAAAAAAAGTAACTCTGATATCAACCTCAACCTAGAGGTTGCGCTCCATGACAACATTCAAACTAAGGTCGTTCTTAGGTAGTCTATGTAAAAAGCCAACTACCGACCCATATGGGTTAAGTAGGAGAGGTGCAAAGTTCATACAGCTTCAAAAGCTCCACTAATTTTTAAATCAGGTCCAATCCGAGAGCAGACTCGAGAAGGCCAAGTAGAAAGAGAGGACAGGGAGTATATCGATTGCCCAAACCACTACACTCTGCTAAATGTAGATAGGAGTGAGATTGTGTAAGAGCCTTTAAATACCGACCTAATCCCGACTCCACAAAGGTCCCTACGCTTCTAAATGCCGACATGAGCAAGTAATGTCAATACCATTGTAACTCCGCCCACTCGCCTGAAGAATGTTTGGCATTGAAAGATAAGATAGAGGAGTTGATACAAGTAGGGCACCGTTGGAGGATTGTTAGACAAGAGTATCGCTCCACACTTCACTCCCCCAGAAAAATGGAAGAACGACCGTGCTGAGATTATGAAAGACGAGACTAGAATCCCATTGAGACAATGACGATAGGTCAAGGTGCTCACACCGACCGAGAACAACAAGCCCGTAAAACTCCACTTAGAAGAGTCATCAACACAACAGTCGGAGGATTTACTGTAGGTGGGGCATTGAACTCTACAAGAAAGTGACATCTTTGTGCAGTGCAGTCAGTGAATGTTGTCACGTCTTCCACTCAGCGAAGGATGCCCTCAATAATCTTTATCGATGTTGACTTCAAAGACATTAACCCAACTCAAAATGACCCCATGGTCATAACAACTAAAGCAAAAAATTTAGCAATAATGAAAACATTGGTTGATCAAGGAAGTTCAATAGACATACTATATTGGAAAACTTTTAAAAAGCTATAGATATCCAAAAATGAGATCCAACCCCATCATGATCAGATTGTGAGATTTTCTAGTGAATGGATTGATTCATAAGGATACATAGATCTTTACACCAAGTTTTGGAAGGGAAAGTTGCAAAGCCAAACAATGAAGATACAATACCTACTCGTCGATGCCAACATGTCGTACAACATCCTCTTGGGAAGGCAGTCCCTTAATAAGCTAGGAGCAATAGTCTTTACCTCGTATTTGATTATGAAATTCCCCTTAGTGTTGGGCGACATTATCACTATCCATGTAGATTAGAAGACTACAAGAGAATGCTATGCGACAAGCTTGAAAGTTGAACCACCAAAGTTTAGCGAAGATCATCTTCCATATCGAGATCAACCAAGTCCAAGTAGAGAATATATTGTCTCATTAACCATCCTAGATCTAAGAAGAAATGACATGGAATGGAACTAGGAGAGGACGCCATCCCGTTACGATTGCAAGATGAGAACCGTCGTATTCAAATGGGGACTTCATTAAACACATAAAACACTAAGAGAAGATATATCGAATTATGTAGTCATGGTGAAAAAGTCAAATGAAAAATAGAGAATATACACTAAAATTAATCTAAAATTTGGGATAATTTAAACTAAAAGTTGAACAATGTTCTCACTCATTTTTATAAATAGATGAATATCACAACTTAAAAAGATAATTTTTATAGCATTTATTATTCTAATTAATTACTAATTTAAAATGGAAGAACTCTTTACACTTATCTTCCTCATCCAAATGGATATCCTTTAAGTAACCAAAACCAAAAAATAACTTACACACAAATTCAAACCAACTAGGTAGAAAAGAGTACATTTTCCCCTATCCATACAATAACAAGAAGAATGTAGCATGATTTTAACTAAGGATCAATCAGCTGGTAATAATGCTTTTTGATCCAGAACCTCGAGAGAGGAAAAAAAGAATGATATTTGATCCACAGCCTCGAGAGAGAAAAAAAGAATGGTAGTGATAGCTTTTGTTTAGTTATTGTGAGTGAAGGAACATGCTTTAACCTGTAAAAAGCAAGAAAAGGGTTAAAAATAGAAATGGGTTTCTTGTATCCAACTCATTCATACTTTATTACTGTTGCTTTCGGGAAAAGGGAGGCAGTGACGTACGCAGCTATTTTCAAGGTATGTCTGTCTGGATCTGGGAATTTAATAATTTATTTCAAACAACCCTCATCCCCAACTTTCTCTCAAACAATTTTTATTCAACTCAAAATTCAATTCAGTCAGCAAATAATTGAGTTCATTTTTTGATAGAAGTTCCTTAAACATACTTATTAAGGTCTGATTTCCAACAGTCTATAAAATGCATTTTAAAACATTAAATCTACTTAAATAATCTTTATTTTTGGAACGCATCATCATATCCAACTTAAAGTTAAGAACGGATAAAATTATCTTTTTATGGGATCTAATTTGAGGATCAATTTTTTGGTTTGATTTTAAAATGATTAAGGAAACCACAAAAAAGTTAAAAATATGACAAAAGTTTAAATACAGTTAGTTAATAAACCTAAGACAGTTTTTTTCTCACAACTAATATTACCAAAATATTAATAATATTAAGATACTATAGGATTAAGTTAGCTAAAAGATATTTGAGTAATCTGCTTCTAGTCATGGGTTCAAACTTAATTATCACCTATATATTAAAAAAACTAATAATTATCATCAATTAGCTAAACTCAATGGATAGTGGCTTAATGCTAAAAAAATTAAAAAAAAATATTTCTACCTGTTCCTGTTACAAATCAACGAAATGATTAATTGGAGTAAATGTTAAAAACACTTAAATTTTAAAAATATTTAGTATATTTGATTTAGATTTAATACCCTTTGAATTAAAATGCAGAAAAAATTGTAGAAAAGTGTAACATTGAACTTAAAAGAAATGTGATGTAGACTATAACTAATTATATTCCAACTGTTTCTTACAGGAATCTTTATGAAGTCTCTGTAGGTGTTGTTGATGCATACTGGAAAAAAAGTGTTATAGTTATTTGTCTTTTTTCACTTTATGTTTATTTATGATTCTGATTTTACTTATGCCATTATTTACTGTCAGTTTTGTTGAGAGAAGGCTGACTACTGAGCCAAACTTCAGTTGATCAGCAAAAAAGCAACAGCCAAAAGTAGGCACCTTCGTGCTTCCATTATTCATGGCTTTGTGTCTTATTCGCATTTTAGCCACAACATTTTCTATTTTTATCTTTTCAATGAAAAAAAAATACTTTATTTTGTACACATTTTGAGGGTTAATTATACTTTTTTTCACTACATATCTAGAAAATGTAGATATACTTAAGGACATATCATAACTTAGTTTTCTTAGTTACATATTTAAAAGACACACATTTATCTTTATTCAAAATAATGTACTTCAAATCAAATAAAGTTATTGAGGATGGTAAAACTCTTTTTATGAGTGTACAAAGTTGATAAAAAAAATAGATAAACAGGAAAAGATGATAAAAAGATAGTATAGAGTAACATATTGAACTTAAACCCTTTGAGATTAAGGAATTTTTTTGAGAGATTAGTCAACAAGTGCTAATTCCTTTCATTAAAAATGACTTTTGTGCAGTACTTATCCTGTTTTAAAATAAATATATTGAAATTTATTGTATTTTAATTTATTTAAAAATTCTATTTTTTTATAAATAGTTTTAAACAAGTTAAGTTGATCATACTAAAGTATTTTTCCTGACACAGGTTAATGTTTCGTCTTGGATCATTTTTAAGATACCGTCAATGAATTTGTCGTTGTCTTGAACCATTAGTATGCATGTATTAGATCTAATGTTAATTTTTTGTTTTCTTCTTTAGTTGTTAGTGTTGGGGAGGACAATAGGAGATTTCTTTATGAGTTTTAGATGTGAATGTGAAAAAGTTTTTTTTTTTTTTTATCAGTTATAAATATATAATAACATTACAAATTTAAAAAAGAGGTAAAATAAAACTAATAAGTTTGATAATAAGTGTTTTAGTTTGAACTTATTTATGATTAGTGTAGGAAATTTATTTAAAAGAAATAAAACTAATACATGATTAACTTGATTAATTACTGCTTGATTTTGTTATATGTGCTATTATATCTAGATAAATTTAATTATATATTCATTAGAAAGTTGGTAAAAAGAATTCATATCATTGATATCTATGTGAACTACTAGATTAGCACAATAATACAGTGACTACTGAAACTATTTTAATTCAGTATGTGTTAGTGAGATAATTTTAAAGATGTGTTGACTATTTTAATTTTTACATAGAATAAATTATATAAACAATAAACCCACTAGTTTAAAAGTTAAAACCATAAACTACATCATAAAGCCATTTGAACAAATTTTTCAATTTTATTAAAAACAAATAAATAAAATATTTTTTTAATAAAATAAAATAAACTTATAAACAAGTTAAGATAAGAATTATATAGAAGAATTTGTACAAATTAGTTCATATATAAACTAATTTGACTATAAAAATTATATAAGAGTTTTTTCAAATTAGTTTATGGATAAACTATTTTTTATTTATGAAAAATTATAAGAAGTTTATATTATTTTGTTTGTACACTTTCTATAAGACTTAATATTATTTATTAATAGATTTTAAAATAAATAAATTATAATATTTATAAATAAAGATTAGATGTTCATTCCATAATTTCAGTTTTAGAAAACTTTTACTTGTTTACATGATCTCTACCACAACACAAGTGTGGTTTCCTTACTAGTTTAGGATTCTGTGAAGCTGGTGGATTGTGCATGAAGTTGATTTTAGTTAATAGTTTAATTTTTTTTTTTGTGTTTCAAGTTCTTTTCTTCTCCCCCTTAAGTGAATGGTTGAAAGAAGATGTTATTGGTGTAGGATTGATATTGTGAGAACTGTTTTGGATTGGTTGGAGTATTTGCAAGGGTTATCAAGTGTCAGTATTAGAATATTCTTCAATCCAGGTAAGGAATTAAAGATTTTTTTTTATCAACAAGAAAAAATAAATAAATAGTGACCACTTTAGGAATGATTCAACACTTATACATATCACAAGAGATATACATGATATGTCCAAATAATCTCAACCCATAACTAAACTAACACCTAACAACAGACTCAGAATCATAGTAGTTAGAATAAAATTGCGATTCAAATCAAAACATAACTTTGCCGATTCAGAAATGAAGTTGAATTGTTTTAGGTCTTGGATCGTTATATGAATTGAATGAATCATGGGATTCACGATTCAGTTTCTTTACGTCCGATACAATTAATTTTTCTAAGCTTCATCCAAAAAAATAAAACAAAAAACAGACAATCACAGAACAATCACACGTTTACGACAAGAAACATTATAAGAACAAAAGAGATGGAGAAGGTAAAAGGGAAGAACGAAGAGAAGAGTTGGTAGAGAAAGTTGGAGATGAAGAAGAACTTTAAGAAGGCAGAGAGACCAAAAGAAGAGTGAAAAAGAAGATAAGAGAAGAATAAGAGTGGAGAGGAAGAAGAGACAGTAATTTTAGGGTTTATGGTACTTTTACTTTTGGTAAAATAATTTTATTGGGAACGAGTTTTAATATCTTTTTCTTATAAAAAAATAAAAGTTTAAAAATTTTGTAAGTATAAATTTTTAATTTGAAAAAACAAAAACAATTTTTTAAAAGATATAGGTGCCCATATAACCTTTATTATATTCTAAGCTTTTATTTATAAGAAATTGACATACATAATAATAAAAATGATGTTGAAATATCACTAGATATCTAATAAGAGGAAATACAATAAAAAAAACACTACAAATATGAAAATTAGTATATAATTTTTTTTTATAACAAATGTAAAAAATTAAAAAAAATAAATTTACTAAAAAGTTATTTTAATACTTATTTTATTTATTATGTATCTTACTATTCACATTTTGAATTTCGATTTTATAACAATGCCCATAACATTAGGAAAAAGCCTCCAAACTAGAAAATCCAAAACAAACACCAAACGAAAGGGAAACAGTAGAGAAAAAGATCCAAAAACAGATTGCCTAAAAAATCTCACATAAACACCATTCAAAGAACACCCATACAGCCAAACATAATTCACCTCGGCAACAACAACCCACCAACCAAAAAGCTAACCAACAAACTAAATCGAATACAAACATACCAGGGGATCAAGACAACAATCTGAAAACAAGAAACAGGCTGATTGAACTTTGGAAGTAATCCAAGACCAAGTCTTCAGCTAAGCTAAAGAGAACATTTTAGAGTGATCCACCACACACCTTTGAAAATGACCTTGTTCCTATGACACAAAATCTCCCTTACCACCACAATCCACACACTCTCCAAAACTAAATTAGCAGTTTCATAAGCATTACAAATGTTGAACTGTAGGAAATGTGAGGAACTAAAGATATTCTATACAATATATTGGTTGTTAAGTGGGTTGTTGTGATGTGTTAGGGTTTAAGGTTTAGGATTTAGGATTTAATATATCTGTAAAACTAAATATATGAGTATTATGTGAAGATTGAAAAAAATCTAAGTGAGAATTATTATATTTTTTTATTTAAGCATGACAATAAAACGGTTGATGAGTATAAAAAGATACATATTCTCTTTTCATGATAATATTACTTTAGAAAATATGTGTTCTTTCTGTTTGAGTTGTTCTCAAATTGAATATTGTCTGACTCCAACTTCATTGCTTAGACAAGGAATAAATAAAATAAAATGAGACACTTTAGGGGTGTCACAATCCTTATACAAGAAACCTCAAACCAAACTACATAACACTTAACCAACCGAGGTTCCAACAGACTCTACAAAACAACAACCAGAGTGTCATAAATATGACTAGACATATATAGTCATGACCACATCAGAACACAAATACAACATATGTCCAAAAGGACACCTTCCAACTAAAATAACAATTCAAAGGAACTCTCACAAAGGAAGACAGGATAAAACAACCACCCTACAACCTTCTCCATCTTCTTAAAAGAAATATGTCAATCTTTCATTTACCGTAACTCAAGACCAAGTGTTCCTTTATACTAGAGTAAAAATCCCAACCAGATCAACTCATCGATTCCTAAAAATAAACCTATTCCTATGATTCTAAATTTCACCTATAATTACTACCTAGATCCCCCAACATCTAATAGTAGCATCTTTCAAACCTATAGGCTTAAACAACTTAAAATGCATTTGTGCATCATAAAGAGAGGCCCAAAAAAACCCAACCACTCGAGACTTAGAGTTCACCACCTATTTTTGCTCAGGCAAAGTGTTAGTTATGCAAGTGACGTGTTGTACTTTGAGTGACAAAGAGGCCGAGACAATTCTCTCTCCTCAAGCGATAGGGCTAGTGGTTCAAGCAACACTGCTTGTCAACATTTAAAGGAAAGATGAGATGGTGTACACGTATAACTATGTGTGGTGGTGTGTGACGCATATCATTGGGGTCAGGTGCTAATAGGACTCTCAAGTATCCTGTGACAATGGAGGAGTTTCTGAAACTTAAATAGATATTGCTCAAGCGATGAAGAGGTTGTTGGAGTCATGAGAGAATTTGTAGACTATTACTCGTGAGTAGCTTTTTTCACTTAAATAGTGGTTGTGTTGCTCAAATGAAATAGAGTTTACCTTATGAAGGTTGATAGGTCACTTTTGCAAGAAGAGCTCGCTTGAACGACAATATTATGAGATAACGATGATGTTATGCTATGTTTGATGTTTATACATGTTTAAATGTATTTCTTTATGCATGTTTATGAATGAGAATATGATATATAAAATGTGAGATTAATTATATATGTTTAGGATAAATATATAATTGATTAAGAGATGCATGATATGATGTATGCATGAAATATGTTCTTTTTGGGTGGCTTTCGTGGGTGATATTGTTGGATTGGTTATATACATGTATATGGATTTCATATATATGTATATAAGGTTTGATCCTGGATGGTTGACCCTAGTTGAGTGATTACATGGTCTTTAATAGTTGATGTATGGATACTCGGGATGATATCAGATCTTGATGGTTGTCACAAATTCGGAACTCATTTTTTTTATCATCAAGAAAAAAATAAATAAATATGAATCACTTTAGGAGTGGTCTAACCCTATTACAAATCAAAATAGAAACATCCAGCAACTACTCTAAAAACGATAGACCCTGGAAGTTTACAAAATCCTACCAATTCAAGGCACCACAGATATAGAATAACACCACACAATCACCCTACTCAAACTAAAGGCATGTAGAATCAAAGGCTCTTAATTAGAAACAAACCAGTCAACGGATCAAGACACCAATCTGACAAGGAAAAACAAGCAGCACAACTTTAGATGTAATCCAAGACCAAACTTAGTTGAACCAAAGAAAAATTTTCAGAATGGTTTATCACTCCACCTTCAAAGATGTACTTATTCCTATGCCTCAAAATCTCACCAATAACTACAATCTAAACACTTCCCCAAATGACATTAATGTAGGTTGGAACGTTACACAATTTAAAATGCAAGAAATGTGAAACAGGATCAAAATGATATACCGACACCACCCCAAGCCAAACATAACACTGGTTTCAAACTAACCAAACAATTCTATAGTAAAAAAATAAATGCTTTGATGTCTCCTTTTCCTCTCCACACAAACAACATGAAATACTATCAACTGTAACCCCTCTTCTTACCAAATTGGCCTTAAAAGCAATCGTATTACCCAACCCTCTCCAAGTTGTCAAGTGAGTTGAAAGTCAAACTTTGATCTTCCAAAAAGATTCGAACATAGACGAACATTCCCTTCCAAAAAGAGTCCCTTAGAATATTGTAAGTTGAGCTAACCGAGTACCCAGTGGTCACACTGTCCTTCCAAATCCAACAATTTTTCTTATCCAAGATAAATTCGGAACTCATGTTAAGGAGTATCCCTGTTTCACTATTGTCTAGTCACATATACATGATTCAGAGTGATGAGAAGTTGTAAGAGACTTACATCTAGTTTGGTATCAATTTTTCGTATCATCCTAATATTGGAGACATAGATAAACTAACATCTAATGTGTCAAAAATATATCAAGTGTTAGTATCTGGTGTTATACCATGTTTGTATGTGTGATAAATATTTTTTATATTAATTAATTCATCTTCTGTCACTATTATAGTCTGTACTTTATATGGGAACAAATTCTATTGCAAATAGTGGTGAAAGACAACTAACTTCTAGATGATTACATATCTTTATTTTAATTTTGTTTTTTAACTTTTTTTAACATGAGTTATAAAGTTCATTAAACTTTTTTAATAAACTGTTTTGTTAAATTTGTACAAAATATGTGTACATAAATAACTATTTACCTTACCTATAGATTAAGATAAGGTTATAAATACATGAGTACAATATCTTTTAATATGGTTCTTGATTTATGGTGTCAATATTTTATACATGTTAAATCTGTAAGTGAGTAACTTAGGCTTACATTAAAAAAATATTTATAAGTAATGTGTACATATGATTTTACTTACATATTTAGTAAATTTTATATAAATTTGTAATAATTGATAGATAAATCAACAATTCATATTGATAGAAGTTCATTCGGTGAGCTACGCTGTTTTTTAATTGCAAATAAAACAGTTAATATTAGAACTGTAATGTAAAATGTATATTAAATAATGTAGTATTATATTGTTTGATCCATAAATAATTTCTCATGATAAAGACAAAAGTATTATTTATTTCGTTATGGATGTAAACTCAACACATCTTAATATTGAAAAGAAATAAGTACAAAGTATAACAAGCTTCAACATTAAGTGTAAAAAGCTAGTCATACTGAATAAAGAAATATTGTTAATCTTATCTAACTCATCACATTTTTGTTGGTTAATTAGATTAATTTTTTTTTATCAGCATTAATTAGATTAGGTTATTGGATACGTTAATTCCATTCAGTACTTACAATTAAATCTAGTTTAAGTAAGAAGTCCATATTTTTAAATACGACGAATCTCCAACTCAACTACATAATTCATATACATAAAGAAAACAAATTTTGTATATCTAACTAATTATTAGAGTATTATTTTGTAAATGTTATAATTAAATATTTCATGTGGCACCTGTTATTAAAGTACTTTTTTTATTTGGTACATTATTTTTTAAGATTGCACTAAGAAAGTTGTACGATAAAATTGTAATTATTGTTTTGATATCATAAAATTCGAAAAAATTATTGTTTGTCTATATTTTTTAAATACTTTTGCTAAAAAGTTAAAGAGGTTTTTTTTTTTAAATTACTAAATCCCATAATTCCAACATAACTCAATGATAATTGCTTTAGATTGAATAGAGTTATTAAGTAAGATAGAGAAATTCAATTTAATAAAATATAAAATTAGAATAAATATAACCAAATGAATTTAATTGGATTAAATAAAAACTTATTGTGAAACCAGTCCCTTTAGATGTAAACTAGTTCTTCGTAAGGTCCATTGATAAGGACTTTCAAGAAGATTAATGTACCTTATTTCTTTTCAAAACTTAAACTTAATAGATTATCTTGTATTCTTTTGTTTTGATAATGTACCTTAGAACAATCAAATCATGTATATGTAATTATAATTGTTAAATAATAGTAAGTAATCCAAAAAAGAGTAACATTTTATATATTGTTCATTCTTAAAACATATTCTCTCTATATATATATATTAAAATACCTCATGTTTTTGCACTTTTATCATATCATACTATGGATTAAACCTGTCATTTTCTATCTTTTTTCTTTCTTGCTAGTTATTGAATAACACTAATTATTAAGAGGTTGGAAATATGTGCCAAAAAAGATCCAATAAGTAATATTTGATAAATGAAGAGATAGGTTTTTAGTCCCACAGAGAGCAGCACCAATACAGTGCTAGATAAATGGCTGACAGAAGAAGAGTTATATTATGAGATAGGTACTTATGTTGCATTGTATGTGCTATTCTATCCTTCCCCATCCATAAAATGAACACACTTAACAATTCTGCACAAACATGACAACACATGCACATGATCAAAGCAATCACCCCCTCTACACATTGACCACTGTACACAATTCATCAACACAAATTAATACGAGGCTTTCTTTCTTACACACTATTACGACCTCATCATCAAACCTATTCCTAGCCCCATTCCTTTGTAAGGATAACACATGCTTCACTTGAGATTTTTTTGGTCCGGGGGACATAGACACATACACACACCATCCATCCCTCACTAGACAACACACGCAAACATTTTGAAGAACAAGAGAGAGTTGCCTGAGTCATCCCTAACCAACCAGCACAAGTCTTGGTGGGACCACCAAAACTGCTATGCACAGTGTTGAGACCACCATTCCATTATGGTGCACACTAGGCTCCTATGCCTCTGGCTCACCCTATGGTACTGCCATGCTGCCGCTGAAGCAGTACGAAAACATAACCCACCCATTATTCTGCAAGAAGCCCTAGTGTTCATTAGATTTGGGTTCTTTGGTCCTGCTTTACAAATATCAAATCAGACTTCCAATTGCTTAGACCTCCTCAGACGCCTTACTTCAATTGTACTACAATTATTATGGACACGTGAATTGTGTAGTCTATTTCAAACTGCTCAATGCCAGTAGTGTGGCATCTGTTTTCACAACCTTTTGACCATTTCACAAAATATATACTTCTGGAAAACAAGCATTCATAGCAGCAGTACACAACACCGTAAACCACTGTGGCCTACAACCAAGTTCAGTTTTAGCTTAAGTTTCTTCTCCCCCAACCGGCAAGTGTTTTCTTTTCAGTTTTCAAATGCTGGGGTTAGATCACAGGCTACCTATCAAATCAAGGTGTGTATATCCTACAATTCCCTCAAATGTCAGCTTTAATACTTTTTTCTTTATATGTATGTAAACTAACTTGTATGATTAGTGTATCATCAAAACAACCTTTTATTCTTATTTTATTGAGTTTATTTTTAATAGAGAGGAACATGTTAGGGCTAAACAAGAACTACCAAGTTAAAATCATTTATTAATCAAAATAATGGATAGAGTTGAATTGTAATATCTACCCCAAGATTCATCAATGAACACATTCAAGTTTATTCCCTTGCTTTCAAGTTGGCACTGCCAAAGTCCACTATGCTGTTGTACTCTTTATTGCGTGAAAAAGAATACGAATCCAAGAAAGAGGGCAAAAATTTAAAGCGGAGTTTATAGAGATCAGTTCGCCACTATCAGCCACTTCCAAGGCAATTGGTAAAGTGGTATAACTATGTTACTAAAGTCAAATAATAGAATCCACAAGTTCTTATTTATTTAGTCTTCATTTTTTTCTACAAAACATAGACGTACATATACTACATCTTTTAATTGCTTTTAATTGTTAAATACAGTCTTCTCCCTCCTGATGATATCAAACAACCAATTTGCATCTCCATTAGTGCATCTGGTTTTATTTGTGTAATTTCATGAAAAAACTCTTAACAACAAATACCAGGAAAACCAAAGCAAAAGTGTTTTTCTACTGCTCAATACAAAGTTGTGTCAAAATTTAATATCAAACCAACTGTATAAATTTGAACTTATCTCTCTTACTGTAGACAATAAATACATTAGTTGCACCTATTTTAAAACATATTAAATAATATTCACCATGACTATTATTCATTAAAATAATAAAGTGAAACTCCATTGGTGAGGATGAATGCTCATGTTAATTGTAGGGATAATTGTGTTTTACAGTTCTAGTTTGATTAAATTGCTTATTAAAAACACGTGCATCCCAATAAAGCAGGACTGAAAAACGGGGGGAAGTGAATAAGGAGTTACATCGGCAACTAAATTTGGAAAATAAACTTTTGGGTTAAGTAGGTACGAGGAAATTCTAATTACACTACTTCAGGTCAAACATACATTTTACTTGTATACAGATGTGGTTGCATCTGATTGCTACCAAGAATTTAAGTCCACATGGTAGCTGCCATAACATGTATTTATTTACATTACGAATAGGACTCAAACATAAATTTCATAAAAAAAAGTATAATAGGTACAAGACAAGGTGAAACCCACTGTACAAAGAAGAGATATTCTACATTAATTTGTTTTTCAAGAATACAAGTTCTATACTCCAATTACTAAATCAAATAGTGAATTGATGTGAGATTATTTTGATAAGAAATGCTTACACGACAACAACATTAATAAAGTCTATTATATTTATTCATAAAGTCTACTATATTTGGTATTGATTATTTTTTCTCTCTCATATAACATATTTTTTAACAGTAACCTATAAATAAACATATGTGACAGTAACATACTTTTAACATTTTTACTTAAACATCTAATCTAACAAGCATGATAAAAACTTTACAGACAGATAACCTTGGTTTATACAGTAATTTTATACATACATACAAATAATTCCATAACGCTCATTTCATAGATAAAAACAAAAACTTCTAATAAAATCCAGTGAACCTTGACCAACCAAACATGAAATAAAATTCAAGATCACAACCTCTTTGAAGTACAAGAGAGAATATTAGCATTAAGGCTTAGATTTTGAACACTTAATTAACTTCAAACTTTATATGCAAAGGAAGACTAACCACTAGAACCAATGAAGTGTCAAGTCCCCCAGATATTGAACTTATAAACCATATGTAGTCAAATCCAAACAGAAAAGCTTTTCAGAAACCAGAGACAAACTAAAAGAATCAGTAAGATCAGAGATATGTCAGATTCCAACACCTTCATGCATTATTCGTCATAAGTGACTTTTCATAACAGATTTCTCTATTATCATTGTCTACATTAAGGATGGATTCATTCAAAATTAATTATATTTTTCATGCCTCCAATATTACAGATAAAAATCTATAATAAGTTGCTAATGTTTGAAAATCTATGAAAAACTCAGTAATAAAGAGTAGAAATGGAAAAGGGAATATTACAGAGATGTAAGAAATATTTATATAGAGAAAAGAGAGTGAATTGCAATAGATCATTGTATGTTAGAAATGCAAATAAGTTTCGGAATAGAAAATGAAGCCTACATAACTCAAAATCATAGCATATGGAATGTGAAATATTTTCATCAAATGGATGTAAGAAATTCTGTTGAAAAAAATAGTAATGATTAGAATAAGTTAACTTTAATGACTTTCCATGTAGAACTTGCTATTGGAAAGAAATGCTGTTTAAAAACATTAAATAAAATGCATAATAAAGAAATGCAATTTAGTATTTTCTCTATCCTCAAGTTTTGTCTGCCTTGTTCCTCCTATGTCCAACATTTAAATAAAAATCATGTTGAACAAAAAGTAAACAACAAGATATATTGAGTGGCACACAACATTATAAAAAGTTGACTATCCATAATAGGTAGTTATTATCTAGAGGTTATTTGGTTGTCTATAAAATGTAGTGTAGGTAATTATAACACATTTAGCGGACATCTCATGGAAAAACTGAATTACATGACACTGATCAGAGAGTACAGGGGTTGGCAGTCATGAGATGGAGAGAGCATGTAGCATCACAAGTTTTCGAATCCTGCTGACATCTTAACCTTTCCCTTTTGTTTTACATATTTTAGTGTTTTTGGATCAAGCAACAATTTGTTTTATACCATAAGCTATACTCATTAGACATAAAATGGAGTGTTCGCCTATATACGTATAGTTTGCTGCATGTGCATTAAATATGAGCATATTGATTAACAATATTTCCTCTTTAGCAATGAACGTCACATCTGTGCAAATGTAGATTGAGTAAGATGTTAGAATTACAGCATCCCATGGGAAATAGGGAGAGAAATCTTTCACCTTTTAAATTTGAATGTTCATGCATGGTTGGAACCCCATACCGAAAAATGAAAATTTTAATTTTAAAAGATAAAAAAGAGTAGAGATCATCTTGGAGAATTTGTAAAGATCAAGATTGTGTTTGTAGTTGAATTTCAAACGGGCAAGCATACGGATAAACAGAGAAAAAGCAGCTTCGTATTGAGAGCAAACCAGACAGCTGTGATATAATTCAACAAACTAATGCAAGAATCAACCCCTAAAACCATCATAAAAAAAGAAGAAGACGGAGAACAACCCGATATTAGAACCAGGTGTCCATTAATATCGTACAGAGAAAGATACAAATAAAATAACACTGGCTAACGAATTGTATATCCTTACTTACCAAGAATGATACATTTTCAGACTAATTAAGCATTGATCATTTGCATTTGCATAAAAACAAAACACGACACGTGTGCATTTTCTTTTTTTCTCTTTCTTCTTCTCTTTCCATTCTCTCCTACTCGAATGAGCATCAATTTAAGACTACAAGATGATCATAAAATAGTGGAAAAACAAAGTTGGCGAGTGAAGATGCAGTAAATTAAAACATAAAAACAACATAAAAATTCTGTTTGTTTGCTTTGTTTTGGCTTTTGTTTGTTCAAGATCGTGGGTGAGGGAAGAATTGCGTACCGCTACCGGGCATGAAGGTGTTAAGAGGAGCTGGATACAAGGAAGAAGAAGGATCAAGGAGTGGCTCTGAGACAACAGCACCAGTAGTGAGGTTCAAACCTCCAACCCCAGTGGAAGAGCTTTCCCCATTACCACCCATGTAATTACGGTTACCTTCTGGACCATAGTCATATAAAATCCCTTTGAACACATGCCCTCCAATGTTCACAGCAGTTGAGTATGCATACTCCTCATCCGCCTCGTCCATCGAGCTCACACGTACGCACCTGAACTCCGCAGAAGATCTCACCACCGCCGGGAAATTAACCTCCTCTAACCCTTTTTTTTATAGGGTAAAATGTGTAGAGAGAGAAAGTAGAAAAAAAAAAAAAACAAGAACAAGTTAGATGCACTTTAGAAGCAGAAGCAGAAGCAGATGGATTGTGTTTGTGAGAGTTAACAAAGGAGATAGAATCTAAGTAAAGATACTGAGACAAATACATATGATAGAAAGAGTGAAGGTGAAAATGAATGTGTAGTGTTGTGTTGGTATGCGCCAGTGAGTGTTAGCAAAGAAAGGAGTACAGTCAGTCACGCAGAGAGAAAGAGAGTAAGAGAGAGAGTGAGAACAGGTTCTTCTTCACTGTCAATCTAATCGTCAGGTCAGGACTACTAAAATAACAGTGTTTCGGTAAAGAGAAAGGAGAGAAAAAGAGAAATTTTGCTTCACACACGCAATCGATACCGTCCTTGTTTGGATGTATGCTTCCAAAACTTTCTCAGTCGCTCCATATATCTTTTCAGAGAATTTCCCTGGACGACTCTCCATTATTCTTTTCTTTCACAACACATACACGTTTCCTTTCTTTGCTTTCCTTCCCTTTTTCTCTCTCAAGAGTCAATCACTCAAACTGTGAGGTGCTTGTGGTAGTCCATGTAGCAGTGTGACAAGACGAGACAAGTAAAAGATGATGATGACGAAGAGAAGAAGATATATTGTATAAGTGTAGTAGTGCGTAGACTATAGTAGTAGTAGTGATATATAGTATATACCTGAGGAGGAGGGATTGGAAGGCAAGCGAGTGCAGGCGAGAGAAGAGGAGGTGGGGTTATTATGATCCCTCTCTCTCTGCCTTTTCGGAAGCTCTCCAGAACTTTCAATGTTTTGTTGTAACGTGGAGAGTTGTTGCTGTCTCTCGCGACGGCGTGAAGCCGGTACCCATGTGCTCTTGACATGGGTTTGGCAATCGAAGCCCCGGCTCTTGCAGCATGTTCTGCACCGCATGTGAGGGCAATCTTTTTTAGCTTGGTTTCCACAATCTTGACAGCTAATCCCACCGCTTCCACTCCCGCTTCCTCCTCCCACCATGAAGCCGGATCTCGATGAAGACTGATCATCGGAGATAGGCCTGCTGGGTCCAACACCAACACCCAAGGCGGAGTATAGATCTTGGTGAAAGAGGGGTCGTGGTTGTGGAGGACCCTGGTCCATAAAATGTTGCTGCTGCTGTTGGTTCCATAGCTCAAAGCCACCGCCTCCTCGGTGGTGGTGGTAAGAAGAAACGTCGTCATTCTTGTTGTTATACCAGTATAGGGTATCGGGAGGGGGAGGAATCTCCTCTTCGTTGTTGTTTCCTCTACCTCCTAGTGAGAAAATACCCGCCATTCTTCTGCCTCCTCTACTGTTTCTGTCCTTCGAAAATCCATATCAAGAACAATACCTCGATCTTCAACCAAACAACTCGCTCTACACACAATTATAAATATAAATAATTAATAATAATTAATTACTACTATAAAACACTCCAATCCACGACAACAGCTTCTGCTTCAATTAATTCCCTACGTTCTGAAATTGGGAGAGAGAAGGTAAGAGAGAGACAACTACACAACCACTAGGGATCTTTTGTTTTTTTTTTTTAAGTTAAAAAATGCTAGGTTCTTGTATGGTTGTGTTGTGTTTCTCTCTCTTTGTTGTTCTGATATGGATTAAGTTGTGGAGGCAGTAGTAATAGGTGTTGTGTGGTGGGTAGTTAAAGAGAGAATTGATTTGAAGGGTTGTTGGTGGAGGACAGAGGAGGAACAGTGTCGGGGCAGCGTTAATCGCGCCATCAACTCATTCTCCCTCGGCCAACGCCAAGGTGCATTAATAAATTAGAGCGAAGCAACAATCACAAAAGCGCGATTTACAGCACTGCAAACGCCGCCATGCCTTCTCTGCTGTGCTGTTCTGTGCTGTTCTGTGCTGCACCTCTAATTTAAGTTTCCAATCCCATTCTCCTTTATTTGTTTTTTCTCTCTCTGATTGTTGGCGTGAGTTTATGAGAGCCCTTTTTTTTTTCTTCTGACCACTTCTCCTTTTGTGTCTGTGGCCTGTGATGTGGTTAAGTAAGCAACTTAGCACTATCACAAAAACAAACTCACTCCACACTAAGTAACTTAGTACTCCTCTCATTCTTTTTTATCAAAAACAAAAATTCTAATTCTAATGGAATGGATGTCATTCATCTCATCTCCACCGTCCATACTACTTCCCATCATCATCCTACGTTCCATCTTCTTCCACGTGTCATCTCAAATACCTTTCTGCGCCCCACGTCCTTTTCTACCGGAAAACCCGCTTCTTTTTGTGACATATTGTCCTTTTTATCTTCCTTAATTTCTAGCATTATTATCCTTTTTATTTATTTCTCTTCAAATTCTTCTCTTCCCTCTCTACCTATCCATTTATATTTATTACTAATTACCATTACTTCCCATAGATAATACCTATCTACCTCTTAAAATTATATGATATGCTAGGCATTGGTTTATTTAAATTTTTGTAAGACTGGTTTATTGTGAGACAATGACATGAGTATAGGTATGCATAGAAGGAGTATTGAATTAAAAGAAACATTGGAGTTGGAAGAAATTTGTGGCATTTCCATAAGGGAGGGTTTGGTTTTCCTATGGCAATGAAGGAATGAAGTTTGGTGTAAATAGTTTATTGAGGTAGAGAGATTTTGGATGGTGAAAAAGAGGTAACTTGATCGGGTTTCCATAAAAATAATCATGTGGCCTCAAACATTATGTGTGGATGAAGGGGAACAGAGCGCCACCACATCGTGATCGTACATGTATTCTTTTTTTGTATTAAATTATGATTTGAATAAAAAAGAGGTAGCTAGTAGAATGAATGAATGAAGTGAAAGGGTTTTTGTTTGGTGTTGAAGTGAAGAGTCCACAGATTGTTATAATATTATGGAGTGACTCTTAGGTTTATGTGAGTGTCTCCTTAAACAATGTGCAATTAAGAGAGGAGAAGAAGGGGGTTGACTCTGGTGAGTATTTGGAGGAGGGCATTGAAGGTATATGTGGGAACGCATGATGAATAGTTTAATGAGTAAAATTGGAGTGGGAGTGTGATGATTAATACAGTTAGAGAATTGAGAGAAAGGGAAGGCGCCGACCTGCAATACCAGCGCATGACCATGAGACCATGAGACTGATGCCACAGACTTCCACCCCGTACTCTTGTTTATTTGTATCTATACTCCCACCATGCATCACTGCACCATTTCCATCTCACCTAAACTCAACCCTAAAGTCTATTTATCTTTCTCAATTACACACTTCAATTACTGTTAATCACCTCTACAACTTCTTTACACTATTCTCTTCTTTCATACAATACTACTAAAAAACTTTCTTTTTCATAACAATACTCACTTTACAAATTTTTCTAAAGCTCACATACTTAATTAACTTAACTCATTGAAAAACATATTATACTCATGCATGCCAGCTTTGTTTAGAATAAGAAAGCTGAAAACTATGAAATTTACTAATGATTTCTGGTATTATGGGACTTGGAATTCTTTTATATAATTTTATTCAGATTTGTCTTTATTGTTTTTATAATCATTAAACATCTTTAATTTATTTTTATATTTTTAACTATTGTGACTGGTAGAGAAGAGATAAATATATTTTAAATATCCTCACTAATGTTATAGACAAAATTAAAATATATTTAACCAAACAAGGTACAAATTATTTGTTAATTATTTTTTAATTATTAAAAATATTACATATTTAAATGGTTACATGTAAAATTTTCTTATGTGTCATTTATATACTTGATTCATTAATCAATTATGCAAATTATAATAAAAAAAATATTTGTTGATATTATTGTAACTTATTTAATGGAAGTTTTCACACTGATGTTAAAATTCATAAAGAAAATTATTTAACATCTATTTCCAGATCAGACAGAAAACAAATTGAAAAGTTTATATGTACTCAGAGCTTAGATTCCATAAAGATAGTATGATCAATAGCAATCTTTTAAAGATAATAATGGAATCACACATGAATATTAATTTCAGTGAATACAAAACATTACTGATTGAACAACCAGAATGTGGGGTTTAAAAGATACTGCTACTTACAACTTTTATCCAAAGAATTTTATTTATTTATTAACCGAATCTCTTTCTCCTGGATATAGATAATCAGAAAAGACTTAATTTAATTTTGAACATTTCATTTACATATATTGTTGTGGATTGCAAGTATGTCATTTTATATTCATTTCTCACACACTCACTGACTCACTCTCTCTTTCTCTCACTCTCTCTCTATATATAAGATAGATATTGCTTTTTTATAAAATAAAATTAATTCATACACTTTGGATAACTTAAATGAAATCAACTTATACAACTAGTTTTTGGTATTTGTTTGATATACATTAGGTATTAGGTGAGATAAAATTTATGAACTCTTTTACAACGAGTTTAAAGAAAGAGCATCAATCTAGCCAATAATAAAATCAACATTAATGGCCAACTAACAAAGTGTTAGTCAAATGATACATTATTACATAGCATTAGACTAGCTAACACTTATTGTGGATTGATAATTTAATTTTCCTAACACTCTTAGCATTGATGCTAAAAATAGCTTGATGGTTTTCTTCCTAGGTTATTTCATGAGATTGATACATGCTCCAATGCTATTTCATGATTTCTTTATCCTGAGTTGGTTTTAATTTGTTAGTTTCATTTTTCAAGGCAAGTAAAAAATATTAATGTTTTAATTCATTTCATACTTATACTTTTTTAATTTATTTATAATTGCTTTCATTTTTTTAGTGTAAAAAACTTTAGTTTGCTATTGAAGCCCATAATTTTCTGTGTAATGCTTTCAAAATTGGAAAATAAATGTTTTTATAATACTTCAACAAAATTATATAATGAAATAATAAATTGTGAGCTGAATGACTTATAAAAATTTGTATCTACAATATATATAAACTACTTTTAAGTGAGTAAAAAATGTCTTTTGTGAACAAGTCCAGTTTCAAATAATTTAAGAAAAGAAAATATACATGTATGGACCACTCATTTTTTGAATAATGTACGTGTATCATGTTACTTTACATGAAAATGAAAGAGCATAATCGTTTTGTACCTTACAAGAGGACTATGAACCAGCAATGCAGTGGCTCAAGTGTTATCAGCAAGGATTGTAACCAATATTCAGATCTGAAAGGTAGTTCATATACATTAGTTGTGTCTGAACTTATAAAAGTAAATGAATTATACATGCATGTATATATAATAAGGATCAGGGCATAGCTAGCTAAACCTAGGATGGTCCTGTAAATACTAGAAACAAATTATTCATATAATGGTATAGATAAGCTGTGAAAATTATTGTACTGATGATGCGTGTTTGGCTATATTTTAGTTTCAGTGTCACTCACCAGTACCAAATGCTGGTACTAATTAATTCACTCTGTGTCCTTTCTTTGTATGTTTATATGAGGTTGGAGGAATTTAAACTTTTATATTTATATAAGTTCATCCTTCCTTTTTCTACATTCACAAATTTACTGCTTTATATTTTTTTCCCCGTAATTAATTATGTCAATTTTCCTTTATTAATCACTGATGAAAAATAAAAGATTATGCCATGCCTTTTTAAGTTGGCTATAAAAAAATTGAAAAAAGAAATGCATGGTAAAATTTCTATAATTTTTTGCAAATTTTCTATTTCAGTGTGGAGAAAACATAAGTAGAAAGTGTTTTACACATCGACTGAATGACTAAGCAGTGTCATGTCTTTGCTCCTCTGTTGTGACTCGTGTTCACGCCTTCTTCCACACTGGTGTTGTGCTATCGTCACTCGCATTCACGCCTTTATTTTATTCAAAATACTTTAGATAACTTATTATACTAGGTTCTTTAAGTTGAAATAGACAATTTAGTTAATATATATATGTGTGTTTTATTATTCAAATTGTTTGACTATAAATTATTTGTTGTATGACTGATCTTGAGTTAACTTTAAAAATGAGACATCGATTAATTGAAAAGGAGACATACAATATAGTTTTGACATGTTAGTTCTTAATTAAATTAACTGGCAAAAAAATTTATTTTTTATTTTTTTAATACATAAAGTAAAGCATTGATTAACGTAAAAAAGGTTATCTCAGCCACCTGAATCGATTTAAAAAATTATCTTTTTTTTTATGTTTGTTGATGATTTAAACTGACATAAAGTAAAGTTTTTACATCATGTAATTAATCAACATAAAATAGAATTTTTTTACCTCACATAATTAATAAACGTAAAATATATTCCTTTTAATTATACATGCATTTATATGAATTCTTAAACTAATGTAATTTCACTTAAATAATGAAAAGTAAAAAAAAATATTTTACACTAGGTTCTGAGCATTTAATCTCCAATATTCCAAATAAAACGTTATATCTAACATTTTATATTATATTGTTAACATGATTTTTTCTCAAAATTTTGTGTGTATTGTGTTTTGCCCTATTTATTAAAGATTGGGTATAAGAATCTTGATAAGATTTTATGAGGGTTGTTGAATCTCTTATAATGTATCTTTGAGGATTGGTTGTTGTTTTGTAGAGTAATGGTGTTGAGCATGTTGGTTTGACCATTTATGGGAGGACAGTTGGTTGAGTTGTGGAGCTCTAAAGATTGTTTTCCCTTAGTTTGGCTAAAGATGCAAAGGTGGCTGAGCTTGGAAATTGGATTAATGGTGTTTGGGTGTGGTACTTTGTTTGGCGTAGATCCTTTTTCGAATGGAAAAAGTCTTTGGAAGAGCAGTTGGTTCAGTTGTTGCAAGGGACGAAGTTGGAACTGGGGAAGGAGGATTGTTAGATTTGGAAGGTTGGGGGGATCCAAACTTTTACGGTTAACTCAGCCTATGTTCAAGTTAGGAAGGATATAGTTGGTGAGGTCTCTCCAGTTTACAGTAAGTTGTGGAGGTGCAAAACTTTGCCTTCTGCTTTGATCACAATTTGGAGGGTGATAGAGAATAAGGTTGCTACAAGGGTAAATCTGGTAAGACGCGGGGTGGTGATTGAGAATCCCTTGTGTTGTTTGTGAGGAAAGGTGGAAGAGTCGACCAATCATCTATTTTTCTTCTGCGACTTCGCTTGGCGTGTTTGGTGTCTTTGTTTTAAGTGGCTAGGTGTGTCGTTTGTTATTCATAAGGATCCTTTGGCAAATTTTTTACAGTTCAGGTTATGTCAGTCTTCATATTCGGTTTGTGGTGCAATTTGGGTTGGTGTTGTGAGTGGTATTTGGAATCATAGGAACTGTATGTCCTTCGATAGGGGAGTGGTAGATGCGCTCGAAGTATTCGCCTTGGTACAGGTAAAAGTTTGGTCTTTGATTTACGCAAAGTCCTATTGTGCTTCCTTCGCGTACTTTAATTGGGTTTTGAACCCAGTGGATTGTATGAGGATGGTTGTTTAATGTTTTCATTTGGTTAGTTTGGCTGTTCCTTAGATAATCAGGTAGGTGTTTCTTGGTAGGAGTATGGTAAGGTGTTGTGTTCTTTATGTATAAGGGGTAGACCACCCCTGAAGTGGTTCCGATTTATTTATTTTTTATTACTGATAAAAAACGATAAAGAAAGATCTCACTGGTGGGAGGTGAAGACCTTTTTGCATTGTCAATGGTTTACGAAGAAATTATGTTATGGACCTTTCATTTTGGTAGTGTTGCTCATCTTTCTCTATCTACTTCAATTCTTTTTCATCACTCTAAAATGTATCTTTATTTTATTTATTATTTTTTAATAAAAAATATAATTTTTTTTCAGGATTTATAAATCACATTAGTGTTTACACAAGTTAACTTTTATCACAATTTATTTTAATTCAATACATAAATTAATTTCGTTGGCAATATTATAGTGGTCTCAGATTCAACAAATTTTTATTCTAATAAAGAATCAAACACACATTTTCCCATCACTATAATTGATTTCCAACACAAGGATATCTAATCACTATCAACACCTCAAGTTAATTAATTCATTAGCAAATTGATGTGTTTTTGTAAGAACTTAATTAATTGACTTTCAAGAATTATTTTTATGGCCTTTAAGAAGTTTAGTACGAGAAAGTTGATATTCTATTCAAAGCTCTTCAAATTTATGTCAACAAATTTCACCACAAAGCTTATCAAAATAAATTTTTTATTAAAGTAGACTATTTATGATACAATTTCTAATATTCAACAAAATAAAAAGATATAAGTTGTGACCATATGATAATTACTTAATTGAATTGTGTGAGAATGTCTCACCTCAACTTCATTCATTGAGATTAAGATTAAGAAAAGAAAGTATATTTAAATTGTTATTGATTTCGACTCTTAAGTGATGTGAAACTATTGAATGTGTCAAAATAAGTACGTCAGTCAAGGTTCATGGGAAACAAGGTTTGTTTTTTTGAATCATTTTCCATTCTCCATGGTAGCGAGGATTATTCATCTTTAGAACCTCTTGTCCATGGTCGGTATTAATGTTCTGACCACAAAGTTTGTTGTGATAACATCGTTAGGGTCAATTATCATAACTGAGGTCTTGTAAATTTTAAAGCTTAGACTTTTGTCATGATTTTTTCCTTAAACCGTGTCTCCAACGATAAAGGGTGAAAGATACATTTAATTTTTTTTAACGATGTGAGATTACTTGGTGAAATAAATACTTGAAAAAGTAATTATACGTGGAATAAATACTTTAAAGAGTAATTATATGTGTGTAAATAATGTTTGATAAACTATTTGCAATAAAACTTTAGAAGATACAATAAATATAACTTCCTAAAAAGTTTTAAAATATAAAACTCATAAAGCACTAATTAAAGAAAAATTATGGGTAGTGTCTTTTGTCTCAAAAAAAATGAACACGGCAAGTATAATTTACCCTAAAAGTAATCAAAGAATTAAAAAGATTAGTAGTTTCATACAAATATTGATTCCTCCAATTTAGAAAGAGAGTTGAGAATGGAAAATGTGTACATATATAGAGATAAAATTATATATATATTTCATGATTTTCTTGTAGTGATATATATATATATATAACATTTTTTTTATTTCTATTTATGTTATTATTTTATTATAATATTTTCTACTTTCTCTTTAACCAAATTACTTAAAAGGTCATGTTTACACATTTTTTATTTACCTTTCTTTCCTAGCACTTTTTTTCTGTCGCCATTGTTAATTACCTACATGTGTAATTTCACGTCAAGAAAGTTTCAATTAGTGTAAATTGAAATAGTTTATTTCAATATCACTTGCATTATTTCACTTGGGTTTTCAAATTTGGTGAATTTTCAAAACCAAACTAAACACACACACAAGTGAAACATTTACCATTTCATATGTCGATGTCATAGTGATTCCATTGGTGTTGTGGTTAATGAAGTCTATCGGAGTGTAAGGGACAGATTTTGTTTTCTATCTCTGGTATCGGACAAAGTACGATATACCTCTTCCAAGGCTCCATCCACAGTGAAACCACCTAGCTTCTGCAGACAGGTGAAGGCCAACCATGTTATAATAAAAAAAAAAAAAGAGGAGGAGAAGGATGTTTCCTGTAACAAATGCTATTATTTCCATCTCCATGACAGTGTTTTTCTGGATTTTATCCAAATTAAGTATTAGGAGAAAGAACATTCCAACATGGGATGCTGTTTTCATCAAATATTATGCTAACCTCCACTATAGTTATAAATTAATTTGCACACAAAAAGTTTTGTTTTTCAATAAGTTGTTAACAACTTAACTTAGGTGTATTGAAATACACATTGAAATTCTATTGAAGCAAAAGCTTCCATTTTTTTTTTGCTGTCATATAGACAGAAACACACACTTATTGATATATGTTCATATATGTTGGAAGTTCGGTCCGTATCGAAACCATTAGTAGTTAGTTTTTTATATGAATGACATATTTTTGGACATAAATGCAGTGAAACCTTATTCCTGTAGCGGAATAGATGGAACGTTTACTGGTTTAGGCAACAGCAACTTACTGTTATGTCGAAAATAGCATTGATCGATCTGACAAGCTCACGTCTTGTACCACTGCTTCCCTGATTGGTGGTACAAAGTTAATTAGTCCAAGGACAAGTGGACAACACAGCTACACTATGCCTCTTATTATTGACAGACTCATTACTTTTATCTGTTTATGTTTATGCACGTACCACTCCTACTTGGGATTGTCATTAGCCAAACTCATTTTTCTTCCACAAGTCAAATCTTTTCTTAAAAAGATCATAATTTTAACTTACCAAAACATTTTTTTTTCACACACTTTCTAACATTGCAATGCATGTTAGACAAAGTAAGTAAATATGGTAACATAAGCCAATATCTTAGATCCTAATTCGGCTCTATAAGTAGATGGACTTGGATGATCTAGTAATTAAATTAAAGTAAAGCAGAATGATACGTAAGGTAAAAATGTAAAAAAAAAACATTATTTACGCACAGAATGGTTATGAAGTGTAGAAGGGTTTGTTGTGTTTATGAAGGAAGCAGGGTGTGATTATTGAAGGGAGAATATTTGCTGTGAAAAAATAAATTGACATGTATGTAGCAGGAGTATGTACGTAGCAGTACGTAGGTGGAGTTAGATTAAAATGTTTAAATTATTATGCATGTTCCCTCATCCGTCCATCTCTGAATCTGTGTCAAGTGTCACCTACATATGTCCATCATGAAGGCAACAATTTTGTACGGAAGAGAAGACGTTGTCTCTTGATGTCCGTTTTATGACGAAACTGACCTTGTAAAACAAACCTGTGTCAAGTTGAGTTTCTGTTGTTTTTATTCTTATGATTTCTTCATTGAGTTGAGATGCGTATATTTCAATTTCAACCAGGGTAATATGTCACTGTCAACTTTACAAATAATCACAGCTGGCGTGCTACACAAGCCAAATAGTAATTCAACTCTCTCTATATATATGGGGTTGCCATGCTGGACACCATCCACCGCATCATCTTCAAATGAAATAGGTCATAACATTTCTTCTATTATTTTATATTTTTACTGCTTTTTATTTTATTTTTTAATCATTTTCAACATATGTGTTTCAATTATTTCACCTTAACCCTTTAGAAAAACTAATTTAAACTTTTACATCCTTAAAACTAATTATATATATATATGTTTAAACTAACATAAATAAAACATATTTATTTAGTTAGAATATGTAATATTTTTTTTCACATAATAAATATAGATGTTCATATATATACATTTATATGAGTAGATTAATTTAAAATATACTTTACTCAAACTGATTATATATATATATATAAATATATTCATCATATTATTATTAATATTTTATGTATGCTACTCAAACAATTTCAACAAAAATATTTGGCACATAAGAGTATATTAAATTCTTAAACATAATTTTTTTAATTTATCACCATCTGATTTCTTAATCTATTTGATCAAACTAAAAATTTGATATTAGTGAGTCGTGAACATACTCATATATAAGACAATAAGACTCACCTTCAACCTAAAATCTTAAGAAACCTAAAATCTTAAGAATAAGTTTGGGGTCAACATGAATTCTAAGTAACATCATCATACGATGTATTATTGAATCAGTGGATAGGGGCGAGACGAAATATTTTCTGAATTTTGGAAAGTCAAAACCTTACCAAGTGCATTCTTGTAATTTTTCTGAAATTTTTAATGACGGTTCTCTCCTGAACCATCGTTATATGTGTGCTTGTGTGTAATCTGCGACAGTTCCTCATGAACCGTGGTCATAAGTGTGTTCTTGAACCTATTCATTCGCGTGTACTCCTTACACTCTCACTCCACTTCATCTTCATCCTCCTCACTCTCCCTCGCGCCGCCCCTGCAACTTCCATCTACCTCCCTCCAGCATTGCTCAACTGCAACACTCAACCGCACCACTCAACCGCGTCACTCTCTCTACCATCACGCGTCCTCCATTAGCGCACCACACACCGACCAGCCCTCCTCCTTCTTCCACTCCTCCAGCCCTCCTCCTTCTTCCACTCCTCCAGCCCTCCTACAGCCCTCCTACAGCCCTCATCCCTCTTCCACTCCTCTAGCCCTCCTCCGCACGTGTCAAACCCTTGAGGGGCGAATCTAATAAACGCCCACCCTTCACCTCCGTGCGGCAACACCCACCACACACATACTGCCAGGACTGGTGCACGATGTCTCTCTAAATCCTAACTATTTTAATTAATTTGATAATAAATATTTACATGTATGTGTTGATTAGGGTTTGTGGAAACTTCATTTAGTAGATATTTGATGGAGGAGTCCTAACATTGAAGAGAAGAGTGATAGATTTAGAGTTAGCAAAAATTAGCATGAAGAAACTTCAAATGATCATAACTTTTGATAGAGAAGTCGGATGGAGACGCGTATAAAATGAAAGTTGCTCAAAATGAGGTAACGAATAACATAGCCAATATCCAAAGGGTCCACCAAAAATTCCAAAAATTCATTGTTTACTATAAATATTACTTAGGGTTTTTTCAGGTATTTTAAGGTTTTAGTACTCATACTTACACTTGTCAGAAAATTCTGAAATTTTGCATGATGTTTCCTAGTATAAATTAGAGATCTATCAAACCATTATGATTATGATTACATTACATTCACAAATTTATTACTCATACATTACATTACATTACATAATGTTATGTGTTCTAACATGAAATCTTATTATTTCAGTGCTTATTCTGGATATAACATGTTGAGTGAAAGAAGAGAAATGGTATATGCAAAGAAACCCACTTGGATGCACCTTAAGGTAACCATGTATAACACTTTAGAATGACATAAAGTTTTTTCATATATTTATAGAACTTTTTGTAAACTTTCATATTTAAATTATGATATTACATGTATTATTATTCTAGAAATTTGATATTTTATGCAGGATTTGAGTGAGTATATAATAATAAAACATTTTAAAAAAATACACTTATAACGATAGAGCCCACTAGAACCGTCTTTAAAAGCACGCCAGAAGCACTTATAAGGACGGTTCCCACTAGAATTGTTGTTATAAGTGTATTTTTTATTAATTTTATTTATTTATTTGGCTGAGTGATAGTTTTTACACGTTTCATTATAAACAGTTGATTTATAACGACATTCGCAATAACAACGATTCCATAATTCTCTTTATATGGTAATTTTAACCGTCGTTAAAAGATTTTTCTGTAGTAGTGTAGGAACATGTACTACAATACATAATAGTCTAAAGGATAACTTCAAACAATTTTAAATTGCTTTCTTCACCTCTAAACAGAACTAGGTCTGGAAAGGGTGTGGGTTGTGGTAGTTTGGACTATTTGGAAACAACTTTTGATCGTTTTCCAAATGGAGTGTTAATTTTGAAAAGGTATTATGTGAGGCACAATTGAAGGTATCAACATGGATAAGGAACAAGTTCCCTAGATCAAAATTTACATATTCAAATTGGTATATTGATCCTATAAATTGTGTTAAATCGCTTCTTTAATTAGGAAAGAAGACCTTAGTGCATGATATCAATCACACACCAATTTTCACATAATCGTATTTTTCTACACATGATTTTATCTGTGTCAAAGATAGGTAGTGTGTTCCAAGTGTGAAGGAGTGAAGAATAACAAAACAAACAATTGAAATGAAATATAATGAAGGAAATTATACTACAAAAAAATCATATTTACCGACGGATTTTTATCCACGTACCTGAATCCATAGGTAAATTCAGCATTACCTACGGATATCTTCCACTAATCTGAATCCGTAGGTAAATTCAACTTTACCTATAGATTATTATCTATAGATCTCTATCCGTAGGTGAATTTTACATTATTCACAATTTTATCCACGAATTTATATCTAAAATAACTTCAATATTATTACTATTTATTAATATAAATATTTTTATTAACAATATTAAAATTATTAAAAATATAAATAATCTTAATAGTTTTAAAAGTTTTACTAATATAAATAATATTAATCATAATTATATACATAATATTAAAAATATTATTATAATATGAATAATTATAAAATCATAACTAATATTCATAAATAATAATAACAAAATAATAATCATAATTAATAAATATGCATACACTAATGAATAATGTTAACATAATAATATTAAAAATAATAATATTATTATTATTAATCATATTAATGGTATTAATAATGTTGATAATATAAATAATATTAATGATATTAATTTTTTATTAATATTAATAATATTAATTAAAATAATAATATTATAAATATTATGAATGTTAATAATATTAAAAATAATAATAATATTAATATTATGAATAATATTATTGATCCTGCCGACAACTCAAGCGTGAAGGAATTGCCTCGTCGCTTCCTTGCCCCGCCTATGGCAACTGTGCTATCTACAAGAGTGCTCTTAGAACCTTCTCTGGGAACTTCAAAATGCAACCTGCAAAATACACAGACGACGCCTCTAGCGACCATTTGCACTCCAACGCTCAAGTTAGGTCACAAAATCACTAATGAAAAATAATGTGTGTAAAAAAAGTGTGTCTGTATTTCTCTCTGATTCTCTTTTTATCCCCCTCTGTGTCTGTGCCTAGCAGAATTCTATTACGCTGTTCTCTGCGTGTGTCAGAATTATGTTATGCTTTTGTACGAAAACGTACCACAGTCAGGGTCGTGGGTGTCTGGGTTTTCTGTCTGTACCTTTCACGACACGGAGTGCACCTTTATCTGGGTCGCGCCCCTCTCAGACAGCGACAC
>Ga0123342_1000343_pt1 | contig 70496 bp, 43 predicted proteins | sample Turbeawhitnodule_FD_89960 | JGI IMG/M metagenome (GOLD analysis project Ga0123342, IMG submission 89960) | Root nodule microbial communities of legume samples collected from Mexico - Turtle bean Mexico white nodule | ecosystem: Host-associated > Plants > Roots > Nodule | place: Mexico: Nepantla... | reverse complement strand
TCGTAATTCTGCATTTTATATTTGTTAGTTTATTTTGGAAGAAACATATATTCTTTGCATGAGGCTCCATTCAGAAGCTAAAGATTTTTGCGAAGATAAAATTAAAGAAGCTTGGAATTGTTGGTAAAATTATTTCTTTTTAAGGAACTTCTTCTAGCTGCCGTACAAATAACCAAATTCAAAGAGCAGTTAATGTATGGTCACATATAGATCTAATTTAACCATTTTAATGGTTACATTTTCCTATATTGTAATAATTTTACTGAATTTCTTGTTTGTAATTTTGCTTGTATGTGCGTATAAACTTAAATTAATTCAAATATTTCTTCTTTTTCAGCTGGAAACATGCGGCATCTGATAGTTGAGGCTTGCATTGCTCGCAATCTACTGGACACGTCTGCATACTTATGGCCAGGTTATACAAATGGACGTATCAATCAAATACCTCAGTGCATGCCAGCTCAAATACCTGGCTGGTCATCATTTATGAAGGGAGCTCCACTTACTTCAGTGATGGTTAATGCTTTGGTTTCAAGTCCTGCTACATGGTATGATCTTATTTTGGCTTAATGTTCTAATTTTGGCAAGAGTGTTCCTGTACAATATTTATTGTACTCCCTCTTTGTAGGCTCATAGCCACACTGCTATGACTTTAACCAAGCTATTTTTTTGAAAGTTTTTATTTTTGAAACCCTCAGTCATAAACATGCCATAAAGGTAATCGTGGCAACTGAAATTTCAAATGGCACGACCTCTGTGTAAATTTGTTTTCTATCATTTGAGTCATCAAGTATACTGAAACATGAGATAATTTACCAAACTCAACAATAATTAATCATAAACTGAATTTATAACTTAACATGAATAACTATAAGTGGGTAGAGTATAAATTACTAAATAAAATTTCATTGCCTGGTCTTCAGTTTTTTTTTTCTTTCCTGAAGCCAGGTATGTCAGATGCTCTTTTTTGTAAATTTACCAAAAGGTAAAGCAACTGAATTTACGCTCCTGGATTTGATGGAAGTTTAGCAGAACTGGAGAAAATTTTTGAAGTTGCAATTGGGGGATCAGAAGATGAAAAGATATCTGCTGCTGCCATTCTTTGCGGGGCATCCCTAATTCGTGGCTGGAATATACAGGTAATGAAGAGTTAGACAGTAGAGCATATAAAAACTCCAATAATTTGCTCAGTAGAATTTGGATCTCTGACCAACTTCCCATCTTGATACAATTTGGATCTCTGCTTTTTGCAGGAACACACTGTACATTTCATTCTTAGGTTGTTGTCTCCACCAGTTCCTGCAGAAAACACTGAAGGAAACAACTATTTGATTAATTACGCTCCAATACTTAATGTTCTCTTTGTTGGAATCGCATCTGTTGATTGTGTTCAAATATTTTCGTTGCATGGCTTGGTAAGTTTGATTCAATTCCTAAATATTTAACCCCTTTCTACTTGGTTACTTGCTAATCTTCTCCTCCGGTGGCATCTACCTATTACTAAACAGAGTAGCAGGCTTAGGTCCTCGTTTTTTGCTATACATAGGTCAAAAGGCAACTAATTAAGAAATATTCAGTCGGAAAATTTATTGTTTATGCCTTATATAATGTTTACCTTGTACAGGATCCTTGTATTTATACACAAGCTAGGATTATTATTATTATGATAATTGGATTCATGTTTTTCCCAATTCTCCAACCAGGTTCCACAGCTTGCGTGTTCATTGATGCCAATCTGTGAAGTATTTGGGTCATGTGTGCCAAATACCTCATGGACACTAACATCAGGGGAAGAAATATCTGCCCATGCTGTGTTTTCAAATGCATTTATTCTTCTTTTAAAGTTATGGAGATTTAATCGTCCTCCTCTTGAATATGGAATTGGAGATGTACCTACCGTTGGTTCTCAATTAACTCCTGAATACCTACTATTAGTACGGAATTCCCACTTAATGTCAGCTGGTAACGTCCATAAAGATCGTAACAGGAGGAGACTCTCAGAAATAGCAAGTTTATCATCGCCAAATTCTGTATTTGTTGACTCCTTTCCAAAATTAAAAGTGTGGTATCGGCAGCATCAAGCATGTATAGCCTCAACACTCTCAGGTCTTGTCCATGGAACCCCGTTTCATCAGATTGTTGAGGGACTTTTGAACATGATGTTCAGAAAGATTAATAGAGGAAGCCAAACTACTATTACATCTGGAAGCAGTAGCTCTTCTGGACCTGCAAATGAAGATGCTTCTATAGGGCCAAAGTTGCCTGCTTGGGATATTCTTGAAGCCATTCCCTTTGTAGTTGATGCTGCTCTTACAGCCTGTGCTCATGGAAGATTGTCTCCACGTGAGTTGGCAACAGGTATGTGTGTTTGATCAGATAAAACCCAATGGAACTTACCAAATAGCTTGTTCAACTTGTGATTTCTAAATTACGAAAGAAAATCTAACTGACTGTTAGCATACTTTGAAAGGATCTCAGTCTGTCTCAAAATTCTTGGTCATGTCTCTAAATATAGCAAGAGCAACCAAATTCTTGTTTATGTATATGCTCCTTGATGTACACAACAGTGGAGTAATACCAAAATGTTTTTCTTAATATCAGGGCTTAAAGATTTAGCTGATTTTCTTCCTGCATCTCTGGCAACCATAATAAGTTACTTCTCTGCTGAAGTAACTCGAGGAGTTTGGAAACCTGTATATATGAATGGAACAGACTGGCCTAGCCCCGCTGCAAATCTGCTTAACGTTGAGGGACAGATCAGGAAAATTTTGGCTGCAACTGGTGTTGATGTGCCTAGCCTTGCTTCAGGTTTTCTCATTGTTATGATCCTAAATTGTATAAACTTTTTTAAGAATCCGACTTCTAATGCATTTTCAGCAGAGAAAATTTGCATCTTTAACTTGTATTTCATTACAAATATTTCTATTAAGTTTGTCTTTTACACTGTTTAGTGAGTATTAATACCAACTGCCGTTTAGCTGATCTCTTCCTGTATATTTCTGTCTCCCAACGTTATTATAAATTTGTTTATTAGTATTCTGACCAATGGTCGTCGTTTTCATAGGAGACAGCTCTCCTGCCACACTTCCATTGCCCTTGGCTGCCTTCACAAGCCTTACCATAACCTACAAAGTTGATAAGGCATCAGAGCGTTTTCTTAATTTGGCAGGCCAAACATTGGAGAGCCTCGCTGCAGGTTGTCCATGGCCTTGCATGCCAATTGTGGCTTCCTTGTGGACCCTAAAGGCTAAACGTTGGAGTGACTTCCTCATCTTCTCAGCATCTAGAACTGTCTTCCTTCACAACAGTGATGCGGTAGTTCAACTTCTAAAAAGTTGCTTCACAGCTACCCTTGGTACGAATACCTCTCCTATCTCATGCAATGGTGGCGTTGGAGCCCTACTTGGACATGGATTTAAGTACCATTTATGCGGAGGGCTGTGCCCTGTTGCTCCAGGAATCCTCTATTTACGTGCTTATCGGTCAATCAGAGATATCGTTTTCTTAACAGAAGAAATTGTTTCCATCTTAATGCACTCTGTTAGGGAAATTGTATGCAGTGGGTTGGTAAGGGAGCGATTGGAAAAGTTGAAAGCAACCAAAGATGGCATAAGATATGGACAGGCTTCACTCGCGGCCTCAATGACCCGGGTGAAGCTTGCTGCTGCCCTTGGGGCCTCTTTAGTATGGATATCAGGAGGGTTAATGCTGGTTCAATTATTAATTAAAGAAACTTTGCCGTCCTGGTTTATATCTGTTCAGAGATTTGACAAGGAAGAAAAGTCTGGTGGAATGGTTGCGATGCTTGGTGGATATGCACTTGCTTACTTTGCAGTTCTCTGTGGTGCCTTTGCTTGGGGAGTTGATTCGTCATCCTCAGCTTCAAAGCGACGTCCAAAGGTTTTGGGTACCCACATGGAGTTTCTGGCCAGTGCACTTGATGGTAAGATATCACTAGGCTGTGATTCAGCTACTTGGCGTGCCTATGTGTCAGGTTTTGTGAGTTTGATGGTAGATTGCACACCTAACTGGGTGCTGGAAGTGGATGTGCATGTGTTGAAGAGACTGAGTAATGGGTTGAGGCAGTTGAACGAGGAGGAGCTTGCTCTTGCTCTGTTGGGTGTTGGTGGGGTAGGCACAATGGGTGCTGCAGCCGAGCTCATAATTGACACTGGAATATAAATAAACATTTTCTCTGTTCTGAGTTCTGAGTTCTGAGGGCACCCTCTCCTTTTAGGATGACTTGTACATTAGTTAACTTTCATGTTTATAAAGTTGTGCAGTATTTTTAATTAACAGTTTTGTTTGAAATGTACCACGTACCACTTATTAGAATGGAAAATTTTGTATCTATAACGTTCATCTAAGCAGTTAACCCATTTCATTTGGCATTGCTGTCAACCTCCTCTCACCATTGCTAGAGTTACATGTTTTCCAACATAACATCTTAGTTATAAACTATGTTGTACGAATTAGACTAGACCAACCACGAAATTTGTGAACCATATTAGTGTCCGATCCTTTTTGAACCATAAAACTACTATTCACATGAAAAAGTGGTAAATTGATAAAAAAAATCTAAAAATCGATTTACAGTGGTTTAGATGTTATTTTAATTTAGAATATATTTAGATGTTATTTTAATTTTTCCTTAGAATGAAAAGTGAAAAATTTATTTTTTCCAAGGGATACTATTATTTATTGCTTAAACTTTAAATTTAAATATTATGAAATACATTACTTTCATGAGCATTTTGAATGTTATACACTTTTACCATTACTACATGTTCTTTTTTTTATTGTTATTAGGAGTTATTCCTTTCATATCATACTTATAATTTAGGTTATTGAAAAGCGAAAAGGAATAAATTTGTGTATTATAAGTGAAGGAGTCCGAACCTTCAACTTGATGAAAAATAACTGCATGTTTGGAAATCAAAAGTCGGTAACTGCGGATATGCAAATATAAATAAGGTTATTTATACTGAAGTTAAAAAAGTAATTCATATATATATATATATATATAGTCTAAAGCTTATTCGTGTTTTCTTTTGGAAGCAATCCTACAACGCTATTTTATTCTGTATTTTTATTCTACTCTGTATTTTAATTTTAGGACTTGTCTTTTTTAAAGCAAGAGTAGTACTGTATTTTAAAGGATAAAGTGAAACTACTTACAGTTAATTAAACTAATCGTGTTTCTATTAAAACTAATTTTAAATTTTGTTATACCTGCAATTGAAATTAATACTAAAATGTATATTTTCTCCTTTAAAGTATATATAGTTTAATATCAATTTTCCATTGTCCCTTGTGCCATTATAAATGTATATAACTTTTTTGGTGATATTGCCTTTATATTTCACTTCTTTAAAATAAACAAAAGCATTATAAAAAGTAGTAAATTGATTTTAATTTAATCACCTTTACATATAGCCTTAGCATTTTTTTAAAAATAACATCTTATTTTCTTGCTTTATACATTTCTCACTTTACATTAAGCAAATACATTGTTAAATAGTACACAAATCTTTGCATGTGAAGTAGTTTATGATGGAACCATAAAAAAATCATCCCATGATAAGTATTAAATACTGAATGGATGGTGAAGATGATATGCACATTGGTTGGTTAACTTTTTGTGCCCGGTATGTTATGAATGGTGGAGACAAAATTATTTATTAGAGTTGATGTTCCTTTTCAAAGGAGAATGAAAAGATAGTGTAGAACAGTAAAGTTTGAACATGTGCACGAAGATGAAGAGTTGCTGTCTCAGCTCTTACAGGATAAAAAATAAAGCCATGATTTAAATTGTACCATGCAGGTTGCAACAATGACAAGTTCTTTGCCATGATTTATCACATCAACCATTAATACTGCGTGTGAAAACATTAGAAAAATCATTTCTAGAATAGACCCCACTGGCTTCAGAATTAGTGCAGAAACAAAATAATTTAAAATTCATGTTGAACCACAGAGTTTGAGTGGATGTGTAATGTGTTGTTTGTTCAAGCAAGAAGAAGACAATGCAGCAAATTTGTTCTGTTCTTCACATTCAACTAACTAAGCACATAAACAAATAAAAAAGACCAGTTCCACATTACCCATCTCTCAACACAAACAATGGCATCAAAACCCCCAAAAAATTTACTCCCCCGTTACTTCCATAATTTCAAATCACTTTTTTTTTTCAAAAAAAGAAGAAGAGGCAACCATGTGAAGTTATTTATAGATCAACAGTTGCAAAATTTAGAAAACTAAACAAAAGAAAAAGGAGAATCACATAGTGTGTGAATTAGAAGAATAAGAAGATGAAGAAGAAGAAGAAGAAGAGGAAGAAGAAGAAGAAGAAGAAGGAGAAGGAGATGAAGAAGAAGAAACTCTTGTCTTGAGATAAATTTGAAGAAAACTCTGAAGACACTTAACTCTCTCCTTGATGGCTTGCACATCAACCTTGATCGTTTCTAAACTCCCTTTGAGAGAACGAACGACCACCAACATGTTATCTAACTGAGCCAACTCGTTCACCAAAGAATGTGGGTCTTCTTCTTCTTCCTCCTCCTCCTCCTCTTCTTCTCCTTCCTCACCTTCTTCTTCATCTTCCTGTTGTTCCGCCAATGCTGGGGCGTAATTGAGCTGCAACTGAAACGCGTTCATGTCCTCCATGGCTTTGGAGACGAGATCCGTGATGTCCGAGAACGATTTCTGGAGGTGCTTCTTCACGAATTGGGGATCCACCACCAACGATTTCCACCTCTTGCACACGCACCTCAGTTGCAAGGGATTGCTAACCCTAACCCTAGCCAGGATCTCGATCATCAGATCCTCCGGCAGGACGGCGGTCACCGTCACCGCTGCCGCCGCTTCTACCATCATGCGCCGCCGCTTTCTCGTCATGATCGCCATCGAGGTTTGGATTCTTTCTTGGTTGTTTCTGGATCCTCTTCTTCAGCTTCGATCTTACATGGTTAGGTTTTGTTTGGATTCGAGTCGGAAGGTTGTGTTGCACTCTCGTTTTAGGGTTCCGATTTTGATGCTTTCGGAATTCAAATCGTCTCCTTCAGTTACCAAAATTGCTGATAGTTACTAAACCATTTAATTCTTCCCATTAAATTGATTTTCGACATTTTGAATTTTGATTTCATTCTTTCATTCATTATTATTAATTATTAGTATTATATTAGTATACTACACTTACATTAATCTCTCACTCTATTTTTTCATTACTATTTTTTTCATTCCTTACAATTTGCCTTTAATTTTTTATGATTAGTCACTGTGCATGCCAACAAATATACTCTTTTAACATTTGATTACCGATTTTCGTTTCTTTATTCTTTTGTGATTTAAATCCTTTCATTTTAGAAAATTAATAAATTTTGGTTAAATCTTAATTTTGTATAAGCTTATTTCGTATATCCTAGTTCAATTTAATCTTGGACCTAACAGTCACTTAAAGCATCACAAAATTAGTTTAATTAATTAAGATACAAGAGATAAAATAAATAAACATACTCGAATTTGAGGGTTGAAATGAAGTTGTGAAATTTCTAAAATTTAGAAAAAAAATATGGGATCTAATTTATAATTTAATAAATTTTTTATTTAAAAACAGAGGAAAGAACTGTCCGCGTTTTTATTTTTCAAGTCAAACGCAAATTTGATTTGTAATTTTATCATATATTAATCCTTTTCTTAATATATAATATTCCATATTTTTAATAATTATTTAATTAACTATGAAAAGTGTGACAAATAACTTTGATTTTTAAATGGAATAAAAATCTAGTTTGCTGATTCCCTCCTCCTCTCTCTAATAATACATGAATAATAGTTGTGTTGTGTAATCTGATTTTTGTTTTTGATAGTTTTACCCAAGTTTTTCCTATCCATATAATGCATAAAGACAGAAAATACTTTTTAGCATTATTTATCGTTGCATGAAAATAAAATACTTTAAACATGTTATTTTATTTTCTGAAAACAAATTCACACTACATGAGATTTAAAGCAGTACAACTACAGGTAAGTTATAATTTTATTACTCGTGAAAAAAAAACTGGAAATATTGCACATAATTACTTTAGAGTAAAATATTTTTAAAAATATACAATGATAGATAATTGATTAGTGTAGGTAAACGTCGTGTAGTTTTATGAGTTCAAAAGTCTGAAGGAACCATTGTAGACATTTTTGGAAAATGAGAAAATTGGAATGTAAATGTTTCTTTTTCTTTTTCATAGAAAATTGAAACGTGTAGAAGAATATAAAAATAAGTTAATTAATAATTTTAATTTGTACAAAGCATTGATATAAATGAGAACTCGAAGTTTTCAAATACAAAAGTTCTAAATTTATAAACATCTAAAAGTTTCAATCACCAATAACAAGTTGCACGTGAAGACATTTTTAGGGAGATGGAACAGTTCTTGTTCATTTTCCTAGCAAAATAGTTGTTTCAATGAGATTGAAATTTATTTGAGAGTTCTAGAAACCTTTCCTATAAATTGTATGTTCCATATTAATTGTTGCGTAATCCTCTGGAATTATACATTTCGTCATACACCAAATAATCCAAAGCTTATTTTTCTAATATCTACGTTCATAATTTAAGTGTAATATTTATCCAGAAACTCTTTCCTCAACACTTCACTGTGGAATTACATAATGGAAATTAAAATGTGATTTCGAAATTCAGAGTCTTCGCTTCTTCAAATTCTGTAAATAATAAAATAATATGTTTTTAATTTCTTTTTATCATTTAAGCCACTTATCAAGAATATTCAAATAAATTATTAAGAATAAAATAAAAGAAACTAATAGCATAGAAGAACTAAAAATGAGTAATTCAAACATAAACCAAAATAGAAAATTTAGAAAAAAAAAATATTTTTTATAGATTAATTTGAATAAAGAATATTTTTAAAAGTGTTTATGATCATGTTTATCATAAAATATCCTAATAATTGATTTTCGACAAAGATCGTCCTTATAAATTATTAAAATAACTTTTAGTTTCGACTTAGCAAACACGGCTCACACAGCAACATTAATTGGTATATATTAGTATGGAAATAGTAGTATTTGATTAAAAAGTAAATTAAATGCATAAAATATGATAATTGAAGTCACATCCATTCATGCATTTTTTTTTTTCTTTTTTGCATAAAAAAGGGTGAGCAAAGCGATTTGGCAATCTTGTATTACGTGTTTGAGAATGAGTTTTTGAGTAAGACAAGAACAAAAACAGAAGTTGGTCAGCATTACCCAACTATAACAGTAATGGCTGTTCAAAACACAAGATCAAGTCTTTTTCAAATTTGAATATTCTTTCTTCGATTCCTCAAAAAATGTTAGATCCATGAGAGAAGAGAAGGGCCCCAATCCTCTTCTATGAGAGGTACAAATTAATCTCTCAAGTATGAAAATTTAATTAAAATTAACTTTTTTTTACTGTCGTTTTCTTACGAATTCGATGAATAAATTTCTGATAATATATTTAAGATATATAGTTATCCTTACAAGTAAACCGTTGGATAATTGATTATACAATTGAATTAGAATTTAAAATTAATATCATTTTAACTAGATAAAATTTATTTAGATTTTTTAAAATTTATTTAAAGTAGATTAAATTTACTTTTTCAATTAGATTAAATTTATCTTAATCTGGACACGACTTAATCAGACTCAACTAGATCTATATAGGGGCTCACTTAGCTAGATTTGTATCCAAGGTCACTCGGCTAAACTTGAACCCGAGATCAAATCGAGTCGACCTGAATCCAGGGCGACTCACGTCAACTTGCACTTGGACAAACTAGGTTTGATCTCATATTAGAAGGCTTAACTCGACATAGACCCGAGTCGACTAGACTCGACATGTGTCCGGGTCAACTTGACTCAACATAGTCCGAACTGACTCACCTCGACATGGACTGAACCGACTTGGTTTTAACTGGGCCCGAGTTGACATGGGTATGGGCCTACTTGACCTGACATGGGTTCAAGCCGACTCGATTGACTTGGACCCGATGACCACTCAACTTGGACCTGAGCTCATTCAACACGAAATGGACTGGGGTCAACTCAGCTTGACATGGACTCGGATCGAATTGGCTCTATATGAATTCAGACCGACTTGATACGACATTAACCTAGACCAATTCGACTTCTCATGAGCCCAAACCAACTCGACTCGATATGGATCCAAACGACTCGGCAAGACTTTAGCTCCCATACTAACTTATTTTTCATCCTCTTTAGAAAGATGAAAGAGTGTGAACACGAAGTTTCAATTTTAAGGAAATTGATGAATATATTTTTAGACAAATATGTGACATAAATTGGAATATTATATTTGAACTCGTACTTAATGAAACACGAAGCTCAAATCCATAAACACAGGAAAAAGTTTATGGGCTCGAAAAACAAGAAAAAAATCAATACAAGTTGTGGTTTCTAAAATATAGTAAATTAACAATTCGGAAGCTAAATTGAAGAATTTGTTTCAATAAATTTGTTGTTGTTGGATGTTATTATTTACCTATTGAATAAGAATTTAAAATCTATACTCAGACAACAATTACAAATTATATTAAGAAATTTTTGGAGGATTAGTAACATTGTATTATCAATACACATTTTATATATATATATATATATACATATATATATATATATATATATATATACATATATATATATATATTAGACGATTGTAATCTTTATAACAATATATAATTGTCCTTTTACTTTTAAATATTAATTTAAAAAACTATTTATCAATAATAAAATTAATTTAAATATTAATAATTTTTAATTTAAAAATAATATTTAATTTAATTAATATAACAACTAATTATTTATAATTTTTATTTAATAATTTTCAAACTCTTGTCCCTTCACTGTCATTAAATCTATATCTAATATATCTATTCATACTGATTTTATATCTAATAATGATTCTGTGCTGAAACTTCTGCTGATATCAATCTTCACACTTCTTCAAATAGTCACCCTATGATTAATTACTAGAGCTATGGTAGGTGATTTTAAACCAAAACTGAATAAATTAACTACTTCCTTTGCTCCTTGTTAACTAATTTCTGTTAAGTAAGCGTTATCTTTATTTGACTCCTGTAAAGTCATGCAACATGAATATAACTCTCTCCTTAAAAATCATATTTAAACTTTTTCTCCTCTTCCCTCTAGTGCCACTGTGATAGCTTGTAAATGAGGGTTTAAAAATAGTTTAAAGAGTGAATTTTAGCAGGTAGAGGACAGGATAGGACAAAGAAATCGTTTAGATAATATATTTAATTATCTTATTTTCATAAAATAAATAAGTTATATAAAATGAAAAAATAATAATACATGTATTTTTTTCTTTATAAAATTTCATAAAAGACATGAAAAAAGATGGCTAGATACTATAAAATTCAGGTAATATTAATAAAATTTTCAAACTGTTAAAAAATGTTAAAATTAACATTAAACATAAAACAATAAACTATTATAAGATCAGACCTTGTGTGATGAATATTCTATAAGATGGTTTAAAATACCATAAAGATATGTAAGGAATATATATAGTATTATATATGAAAATGATATAGTATTTTATCTAAGTAGTGAAACATGTAAGAGGAGTTGGTGAAATCCATTAGTTTTACCTGTGTTACTGATATTATGATATATTATGTGATGAAGAATTAAAGGGATAAAAACGAGAAGGGATAAGTTTACAAATCCTGAGACATTATTTAAGGAATGACCACCCCACACCATATTATATTTAAATTATAATTCAAAACAGAAATAATTTTTTGTTAAAATTAAACAATTTTAAGAAGGTAATAATATTCTAACACCAGTTCTATTTATAATATAATGTTTTTCACTGTTAGAATATCAGAGAAACTTTATTCATTTTAAAATTACATCGAGTCAAATTACTTGTAAACTGATGAGTTAGCAGTTTTGACTAATATAATTTTAAATTTTTTTATCAATTTTTTTTTTTTATTATAATCTTATACTGATTAATTAAAGGATTTGTTTGCTGACCTAGAAAGTCACTGAGTTCTACCTCACGCCACTCGTCATCTCATAATCCATTAATTCATTCATTCATGTGTTCATAACCAAACACATACTTTGACCCTTATTCCCCAAGCCACCAACGTTGGACTCAATATTCAAATCCTCTGTTTTTTTGTTTTTCCCTGAGAGCCCTCTAGAATGAGTAAGTGGGTCCTTAAAAGCCCGACCCCTCCCTCACCAATTGCCTCATACTAAAAAAAACAACCTCGACAAGGAATACTAGGTTAAAGTTATGGGCACTCTTGTGGGGCATGTAGCTCCTGGTGCAGGGTTCATGCTCATTGGTCTGTGGCACCTCTTCAGCCACATCAAGCTCCATGCTCTCAACCCCACTTCCTACACTGCTCCAACATGGTTCCCCACCTCCAAATTCAAGTACTTGGAGCTTCTCCTCATCATGGCAGCCTCCATAGCCTCCATCTCCATGGAACTCTTCATAGGCCCCAATCGCCACCAACCCTTCGACCCTGATGGAACCATCCCCTCCAACCACCTCCACAACTTCGAACACTCCTCCATCTCCCTCACCTTCCTCCTCTACGCCGCCTTCGCCCTCCTCCTCGACCGCATCCCCACCCCCTCCAAACGCCCCCTAACCCAACTCCTCGGATCCATCGCCTTCGCTCAGCAGCTCCTCCTCTTCCACCTCCACTCCGCAGACCACAATGGGCCCGAAGGACAGTACCACCTCATGCTACAACTCCTCATCTTCCTCTCTTTCTCAACAACCCTCATGGGAATCCCCATGCCCAAAAGCTTCCTACTTAGCTTCGTTCGTTCCCTTACCATATTCTTCCAGGGCTTGTGGCTCATCGTCATGGGCTTCATGCTATGGACTCCAGGGCTCATCCCCAAAGGCTGCTTCATCAACGATGAAGACGGCCACCAGGTCGTCAGATGCAACGACCACCAATCTCTCCACCGCGCCGTCTCCCTCGTCAACATTCTCTTCAGCTGGTTCGTCGTCGGAGTCACCGTTTTCGGCATCGCCTTCTACTTAGGTTTGGTTAAGTTGTACGGAGAAAAGGTGCGATACTTCGCATTGGGGAACGAGGAAGAAGAAGACACAGACAAGGAAAATGACGACGTGGAGTCGCAAAAGATAGTTGGCAAACCCATGAGCTTTATTCCAGTTGGCAAAAACTTTTCGCCTCTTGACATAGAGAGGTAGAGAAACAAAGTTTAAGATATTCATAATTTGTGATTAGTAGTTGCTTAATTACTTGATTAGGGGTATGTGTGTGTGTACAGTGGGATTGGAGTGTTATCGTTTGGTGGGTAATCTTGGATTAATTAATTGATGTGGGTTTATAGTTCTGCTTTCTAAAGACGAGGATTTGGTTTCAATTGTGTGTGCTTGTACCATATCATTACTCATATCACACTCAAAAACATTATTAATCAACTATTACTAATTTTGTGTTTCTACGTTTGTGGAAATGTGGGCAAGAAATTTCCTACATACGTTAAATTGGGATTATAATAATCACTTTCATTCCGATTACCATTGTCTTTTTCAATCCCTGCGCTAAGGAGGAATCCGGGGGCGTTGGTTTTGTATTCTTCATCACCTATCTCATTTTGTTTCATTATTACTACACGCTGTAACATAATTTGAATCATTTGAAAAATAATTTAAATAATATTATAATTAAAAGAAGTTTTTATTTTAATTTTAGATAAGTTTATCAGAAAATGATTTAAGATAATTAATTTTATGTAGAGTAAAAAAATAAATTATAACCAGTTGATTTTAAGTTCATTGAGGTTTATAATAAATGAATTTTAAATTTAACTCAATCTTATCTCGTCTAAGTTCTCCTCAGCTTGCTTTTCTTTCTCTGATTGGTGTCTAGACCCTCTGGTATGTCTTTACTTGCTTTAGTTGGGTGATGAAGTTCGTTTTTGTTAGAATTAGTTAGGTCGTTCATACTTCTTTGTATAAGTGTTGAATCACTCTTAAAGTGGTTCATATAATCTTTATTGCTAATAAAAAAAATATTCACACCTAATTATATATTATGAAATATCTTTATCTTTAGTGAACTTTAAACATATTAATAGTATATATAAGATTGATTTTTTTTATTATTAAAAATAGTCATAAACTAAAATTTAATTGAAACTAATTTATTTCTTTAAAAAGTTTTTAGAGAAATTAAAATATTATTCCCAAACACGTAACTTACACAAAAACATCTGCATATGGAATTTAAGGTGTTTCAAACATTATCCAATTATCTTCAGACTTGTTTAATATTTTGAAAGGTTAGTTTCTTGGAGAGAATTGTGGTGAGAGGTGTCTCGTATAATGATTGTAACTTGTAAAGGTGCGTGTACGCTGCTGTCTGCTGAGTTGCATTAAAAAATCTAAGTATAATTTTGACTAAGATATTATATTTTAATTAATTAAAAATGCAAACAGCTTAACTCTAAACACTTAGAAACAGTTGAGTAAGTTACCAAATTAAAGTTTGATGTGGTGGTAACGGGCCCCTTTGAAATAATATAATATATAGTATTCAGATGATTATATATATTTGGTATTATCTAATATAAAAAAAGTATATGAAAGTTCATAGAATTTGTATACATTTGGATGAGATGTCATTTTCCGGTATTCAGATTTCTGTAGCCATCAGACCAACGTTGCTTTCTTACTAAAATTTGGTTGTTGGATCCACGGGAGTAAATCAAAAGAGAAAGCAAAAGGAAAAGTAACGTTTTCGTGGGCAATGCATATGCAAATGGAAAAGAAACAAGAACAAAGATAGGGGCATTCTATGCCTTCAAATCAATCTCACGTCATTTAGAACTTTCGAAAACTATTTTATTAATGTAATATTGTCAAACAATTTTTTTTATAGACTTTACTCATCTCCCAAAAATATTAGATTTAAAGTTAATACAATACTATGATTATTAATTGTACTTCTAAGGACGTAATATGTGTTTTTTTTTCCTTTCTCATTTTGTCTCCAACTCTCCGTCAAAAGAGTGTAGTTACAAAAAGTTATCTCACTAATTTATCTTGACTCATTAACTCTAGCTGGTCGAACATCTTCCAATACTAAAGATACTAGGTGATGTGGTTCATCGATTCCGACCGATACATTAATAAAGGTCAAATACTAATGACTAAATATATGTTTTATTTATAATTTTTTAAGTATTTTTTTAGTTGCTTAAATTAATAAAAGAATAATATTTTTGAAGGTAGGTAACCAAAACAAGTATTAGATCGTATTTTTATCGGGAAAGTTAAAATTTAAACATTAGTAAAGAAAATTGTTAAAAGAGCTTCCTAAAAATACACATATATCTACAAAATATTTTCATTATAGTTGTACTGATTCCTTACTCAAAGAACATAAAATAATTAGGCAAATGCTTAAGGTATAAGGTAAAGAAACTATCTTTTCTATAAAGTGTTGGTAATGATTAGGCAAATATTTTTTACTGTTTTTATTTTATTTTATTATATTAAAAAGTATTTTTAATATATCAAAATCAGTATAATTTTGAGACACTGTAAAAAAATAAAAAACCTGGATTGGCTTGGTTGTGTAATTTAAATGTGATTTCTAATTGGAAATTTTCTACTTCATTAGCCAGTGTCAATGTATTGAAGTAATTTAAGTAATATGCAACACATACTCACTTCAACATTAGAAATTTTCCTAAATATGTATAATATGTTAACTTATGAGAACTGTCTTCCAATCACATTCATTACTATAATCATACTATTAGTTGGTTCGAAATCTCTAACAAAAGTTTTTTCTATTGCAGAAGAAAAAATAGTAGTACAAGAACTTTAGCTAACAAAAGCTCGTGAAGATCAGTAGGTGAGAAACCAAAGGAGGGATGTTGAAGGATGAATGAGATCCATGTTTTGTCATGAAGTCAGCGTAAACATTCACCTCAAGCTTCCATGAAGTGAGGGGACATCCAGCGAATATGTTTTTGTACTCATGCCAACAAGACGAGGTCTAACGACTGAACACAACACTGCATCCAAATTCACATTCTTAGTAATTAAGCACTCGCCCCATACTTCCCAAGAAACCAAACATGCAGCAAAATGTTTTCATGCACAATGCCTCGTCTACACTACGTACAAACAACTTCTGTCATATGCACAGGACATGCAGGAACTTGAAATCTCAATGGTAAATATATTCAGATCTACCCCTTCAAACTTGAGCTTGCGTGTTGAAGATTATACAAGTCTTTGATTAATAATATCATCAACACAAACATACATTGAAGACTTGTGCAGACAGCATGAACAAAATAAGCTAATTACCAAAAAACAGAAATAGAATTCATAAACTCTACCTACGATCTTAACAGATATATATTAAATGTAGATTATACATAACAGATATATAATGGATTAAATTGGATCAGAGTCCTCCTCTTTTTGTTTCCGCAAATTTGACCATTCTATATTTCCAGTAGCAGATGTAGAACAGGTATTCCCTTGTTTGCTATGCAAACAAATCATTTCGAAGCTCATATGAATGATAAGTAATACTATCGTTAAAGCACAACTAATAGAGTTTTTATGAACAATATACAAAATCAGAAAGCAAGATGATTCTCAGAAAAAGGTTTCGCTCAAAAGATCAGCACCTTTTTCTTTAATTAGCAAAATCTATGAGAACTGAAACTCCTTTAGCTATCGAACAACGCCACTACAACCAGGCATTCTCTCCATTCTCTGATTCTGTATGACTCTTCTAACCAATGATACATCCTCCCACCTTCCTGCATCTGCATAAATGTTTGATAGGAGAACTTTACCTCCACCGTGAGATGGTGCCAACCCTGCCAAACCCTCTGCAGCCCTCTCTCCTATATGGACATTTCCATGAGTTCTACATGCCGCTAATAAAGTTCCCCATATCACAATGTCAGCCTTCATCGGCATGCTCCTTAACATTTCCTCGGCCTCTTCTAATAGCCCAGCTCTGCCCAAAAGATCAACCAGACAACCATAATGCTTGATATCTGGTTCCACATTATATACACTCTTCATGATTTTAAATAGTTTTCGCCCAGGCTCCACCAGCCCGGCATGGCAACAAGCACTAAGGACTCCTATAAATGTAATTGCATTGGGTTTAATATTATACCTCTGCATATCAGAGAAAACCTCTAGGCACATACTTCCATGTCCATGTGAGGCTAACCCACATATGATTGCATTCCAGGGGGACACGGAAGAGGTTTTGTCTCGATTCTTATTGAAAAATTGTAAGGCACTGTTGATGCTTCCACATTTAGAATACATATCAATTATAGCTGCACGTAAATTGTCATTCAATGGAATAGATTCAATACACATGTATTCGTGGGCCCATCTTCCTTCCTTTAACGAGCCTATGGTGGCAATTGCAGAGAATACACTCACCATGGTAACTTCGTTTGGTTTGATCCCACTGGCTACCATTTTTTGGAAGAGTTCAATGGCCATTCTAGACTGGTCTGTTTGTGCGTAGCCAGAAATCATGGTACTCCATGAAAACACATCTCTTTCAGGCATCTCCTCAAACATTTTCCTTGCTGGGTCCATCATTCCATTTTTTATGAATCCAGAAACAAGAGCATTCCATGATTCTAGGTGATCCTTTACACCCACTTCAAATTGCAAACAAGCAAGTTCCATTATCCCACAAGCTGCATAAAAATGGATGATGGTTGTCTGTATAAAATTGTAACAGTCAAAGCCTTTCTTGACAACTATTCCATGCAATTGCCAACCATCACCAATTGCACTCAGACGACCACATGCTGAAACCAAATTCACAACCACGATTTCATTAGGTGCAAGGCCAGTTCGTAGCATTGCACGATGCATCATCAAAGCTTCATGCAAACAATTCATTAGGAGATAACCATCAATCATTGTGCCCCAAGAAATCACATCCTTATCAGGAATTCTCTCGAACAACTCCCTGGCCATGTCAACAAGACCTTCCTTTGCATACCCATTTAACATCACATTCCACGAGACCACATTCACTTCAGGCATCTTGTCAAACAACCTTCTTGCTTCCCTTACACCCGAACAAAGACAGTACGCACGCATCAAATTCGTCGAAAAAAGAACCAACCCCTCAAGAACCAACTTAATAGCCAACGCATGAATCATTCGACAGTTCAAAATTTCACCAAAATGTGAGCAAGCATATATCACATTCACCAGGGTCAAATCATTAGGAACCACTCCATCGGACCTCATGTCCTTGAAAACCATAAGAGCTTCTCGAAAGCAGACATTTTGGACAAGACCCATTATCATGGTGGTGTAGGAGACACAACCTTTGCCAGGCATTACGTCAAAGAGTTTGCGGGCAATGTCCAATTGACCAGCTTTGACATACCCATTAACCATAATGTTACAGGAGACAGGATCCAACGAGGGACAAGCCTCAAACAGAACTTGGGCATCTTTAATGGAACCGCGTTTTGCGTACATGTTGATCAAGCTGTTTTGAATGAAAGTATTGGAGTGGAGTCCAAGTTTCAATGTCAGAGAATGGAGTTGGCGGCCCTGAACGGAGGAGGAACAGCATTTGAGTGCGGAAACCAATGCAAGCTCGCACTCGTAGTGGTTCTGGTGAAGCCTCGCATTGCAGAAAATGCGAATGAAGTGTTGTGGATCCTGCAACTTTGGAGGGGCTTTGGTGGAAGTGGAAGTGGAAATGGAAAGCCATGTTGATCTTAGTATTGGGTTTATCGATGGAAGATCAGTTGAAAGAGGAAATGTCAGAGATCGAAGTATGGTTTTGAGTCTGAGACTCGCAGAAATGAACACCAACATGAGACACCAACCATTAGACTCAAAATTCGATCTTTTTCAGCTGTTAAAGATTTTCACACTTCATCTCATCTATTCTACACTTCTGTTAAGAAATTCTAGTTCCGTTTCAGGATTAAATATTTTCCTTTCACATTTAGGTTGAGGTTTTTTTTTTTTCTTTCTCAAATTTAATTACTATAGTCTATTAATTTAGAGAAAATAAAAAAACACTTTTAGTTTCTATTTTGTTATTTTTTTTAGTGCCTCACTAAGAGGTTAGGTTAAAAAAACTTTTTTATTAAAAGCTAAAAGACGAATTTGATACAACTTAAACAAAAAAAAAACTGCGTATTGTTCTTATTTTGTTAAATAAGTTTTACGGTTTAAAAGTTCAAAAAAAATGTTTCTAATTATTTGTTTAAACTAATCGTTAATGTTCTATTGTTTCTTATTTATTATAAAAGTTATTTAATAATGAGCATATTATATAAATTTTATTTTATAAATGTTAGAATAAACGAGTTTTTATATCTGAAAAAAATAATATATGCACTTATAAAAAGTAATCACAAACTACTAATAATAGATTTATTATCTTTTATGATAAACTAAAATATTTTTTATTTGGAAATTATTAAAAAAAACAAAATACTAAAGACTTAATTACAAAAAAATTATTTAAAAATTAATAAAATATAAATATTATTGTTTCACCTCATTTAGGAGTTAGACAAAATTACACTTTACACATGTCTTCTTCCCTCAAGTCTTCAATGTATCTTTTAAAAACAATTTTTTTTTAAATGAATAATATCTTAAATATAATGATTAGTTTTGATAATGTTAATAAACTTGAGATCAGAATAATTATAAAGTAATAAAACTTTATTATTTAAGCATACATCCATTTAATTTTTAATTCACTCACGAGTGTAAATCATTTCAGTCATTGCAAATTTCATATATACAAATATGTTAATATTTTTTTTTCTACTAAGTTGATGCTAAATTATACTCACGTTATCTTACTTATCCTTTTCATAAAAATAATATACATTCTTTCTAATTTTTATATAAATATTCTTTTATCTCATATTCATCTTTCTTATTTTTAAAATTAAGTGATATTTGTCTCTTTATTTTTATTTAAAAATAGTTTATTGAGCATAACTTAAATAAAAGTTATAAAAATGAAAAATTTAAATGTAAAGATTAAGGATTTTCTTATAAGAAAAAAGGAATAATTTCCTTAAAGAAATTACATTTATCTTTTTCAAAATCTAATATGAAATTAAGGTTCTCTAATTTTGAAATAGATGTCAACCCTCCTATACTAGTAATAAAGTAATTTACATGCCTCTTATTTTACTTATATTTATATTTATACTTAAATTAATTTTTTATTTAAATATAATAATAAGTTAATAAAATTTAGCATGTATTTAAAAACCTTTTTATATTAATTTTTTAGGTTTTAATATATTTTTTATATGGTTAATATATATGATAATGTATCTAATAAAGTGTCTCACATTATAACTCACATAAAAGTCTTATTGAAAACTTAATCTTTCCACAATTTTTGGTTTCTTTTATATATTCTCTATTTGTTTTCTTTTTCTGAATTCCTTCCTTCTCTTCTTTCATAACATGGTATCTAGACTCTTTGTGATTCTGGCCATGACTTTCACGCTTTTAACTTCTACCTTGAACTCTTCAAATTTGTCTTCATTTAATGCTTCGCTTCCTCGTACATTTAACACTAATTTTCTTGAATCTTGATTATGAAAACTTTCTTACCTAGCAGTAGCAGGTTCTTGTTACTGTCAAATGTCTCAACCTTCTCAGATTCTTGGAAAACCAAGATTATCCTCTAAAAGAAGTTAAAAATTCAACTACGTGCTCCAAAGAAAAACATATATGATGCACTTTATCTTCTTGATATCAAGAAATGTTTAGATTATTTAGCAATGATTGATTCTCCCATCTCGAATGATGATCATGTCGAAGCCATTCTGGATGGCTTGCCTAAGGAGTTTGACACTTTCGTTACCTCAATCTTACATGGTGAAGGAGGTTGAAGCCTTGCTTCTAATTAAAAAAAAAACAGTGCCAACTTTGTGGATAGCTTGAACACATTGTTATGCACTGTTGACATATATATGAAACTAATAATCAATCTACTATCACTGCACATCATTCACAGTTTTTTTAATGCATATGATATTGCTTCATCCACTCTTGGTACACCATTTATTCTTAATGACTCTTTATGATACCGGATACTGGAGTCTTTCATCACATAACAAGTTATTCCAATAATCTTTCTATAAAACTTCGTACAATGGCAATGATCAAAATAGGGAATGATATATGTATGCAAATTCAAAACATTGGTTTTGCCCTGTGTTATGTTTCTTATAATAATTCACCTCTTATTCTTAACAGTCTTTTGCATGTTCCTGCAATCACCAAGATATCTCAGTCCGACCACAAGATCATAATTGGAAAGCCTTAAAACGAAATTTTGTAACATGGATCTCTTCTCTTCTATATGAGCTGCCCATGCATATAGATATTCATGTAATATAGTATGATAACTTAGGAGTTGTTTTGCTTGTTGTTAATCTTGTTTTGCATTCTCGTTCAAAATATTTAGAGCTTTATATTCATTTTGTACATAATCGTGTTCAGCAGAAGTTAATTTGCCTTTTACATTTTTCAAGACGACTACAAGTAGTTGACATTCTCACCATGCCTTGTCACAATCATTTTTGTTCAAATTTTATACATAAACCTATCATTAGTTCACGACAGGATGATAATGTATCTAATAAAGTGTCTCACAATACACCTAACATAAGTATCTTACCAAAAACTTAATCCCTCCACAATTTATGGTTTCTTATATATTCTATGTTTTTTTTTCTGAATAATAACAAGTCTTTCCTTCTTTGCTTTTATAACAATATAATAATTAAATCATTCAATTTTTATAAAAATTATTTATTTTTTATAAAATTTCTATTTAAGTTTTAGTCAATTTATTATTTTCAAATAAAATAAAAAATATTAGAGTCATTCGTTAAAAAGGAAACATAAGAAAAAAATTCTTTTACTATAAGCATAGTAATAATAATGAATATCTATTTAAAAACTATAAGAGGATTTGAGTATATTTCATTGAAAACATTAAAAGAGATTCTTTTCTATTAAAGAGAATAAAGATGACATTTAGTATTATTATATGAGGTATGGGTAATTTTTCCATAAAAACATTATCCATAATAGTCTTACCTTTATGAAAGGAAGACAAATGTTTTTTTTTTCAGTTATGAAGAATGAATATGTACTGACTCAAGTTACGAAATGAAAAAAAAATATTTTAGACAAACTTTTCCATTTATTTAATGATTAGTATATATAAATTAATAAAGTGCTAAGAATCCTCTCTAACGCAACTTCTAAAACACTTTCTTATTAGTAAAAAAAATGCAAATTTAAAAAATTTAGAGCCACATACAGTACACTAAATAGGAGAAAATGTATTTATAGAGTTTTCAAGTTGATAAATAGGGAAATAAGCAAGTTGGAAACTAAACACAGTTTCTTGCACGGTACAGGGTCCACATAAGGATTTAGCAGCTTCAAAGGTGTAATGAAACATAAAAGTCCACATTCGGCACAATCACGATATTCACACCATGAACTAGTCCATCTACGGCCTGAGCATCCATTTCAATCCATAATGTATATTTTTGAAGGGCTGAGGTGTAATAATTTAAGAGACAATGGAGTCAGCAAATTTAGGACATCTACAATTAATGCAATGGGTCGATGATGAATAACATATTTATTGCAGTTAATCCTGTATGATCCTTCCAAAGTTTATATAGACTACTAGATCGTGCAGATATAAGGAAGGATTGTTAAGACCAGATTGCTATTTTTTTCTCTTAAAACAATGGTTCTAATCTGTAGTTTTTCCAGTTAATGAGAACCATGAGAAAGATATAAATGAGATGCCAGGTATGAAAACATCAGTCAATCAACGATGATCTCCTCCATTAAGAGTAGCACTGGGTTGGGTCCTGCTCAAATCATTAAAACCAGAAGTTCAGATTTACCAGTCAAAAAGATATTCATGTCCATCAAACAAAACTTCAAGTATGCAATTCAACTAGGTAACATTTGGCCCAACTTTTTTTAACCCCTTAAATGCTTAAATTCCTCCAATTGGCTTTTGTAGAAGCTCTGATTTTTAGCCTTATATTAAAGAAAAAAAAGTTTTTACATTCTAGAGTTTCTTTAAAGTTATAATAAGCCCGTCCTTTTAAGGAGAAAAGAAACCAAAAAAGTTAGCCAAATGCATAGGGATAGCCAATAATTTCTGGAACGTGTAGTTTATGAGAGAAACAAATAACACTAAGACAATTTCAAAAAATAATTTACCAACAAACTTCATAGTCAAATGCAGGACAAGATGATAATCAGTTTCACAAGCACAACAGGTTGGAAATTATTAAACGCTTTTACTCATTCATAAAACAATGATTATAGAACATAGGAAACACAGTTGAGCCTTCCTGCTTTTTGTACCAAAGTTTGTGGTGTCACCAATAATTTTAATGTTAATTAATGAAAAATTGTGAGAGAATCACTACCAATAGGTTCATTAGTCAACTTACTGATAAAGTAATACACACTATAAACCAATTATTTATATATAATTCAGGCTTTGTCAGTTTATATTGAACAATTATTTAGCTATAAGGTTATGTTGGCCATAATAAATAGTGAAAAGCAGTTCGTTGGTGGCTTTATTGAATACAATCCAGGAGAACTAAAAGCCCGAGTTTACCACAAGCTTGTTTTATTGTTGTCATAATTACAATCTGACCTATTGTAAGATGAAATGAAACTGACCGATAAGATCCTAACCTTATTGAAAATAAAGAGAAGTGATAGCAACACACTCTCTAGCACTCATTCTACTGTCGGCTAAAGTTTAATGATATTCACAAATTTTGGTGAATTTAATTTCTTAAAGAGCCTCTCCTAATTTTAAAGTGGGACCTACCAACCTTTATTATTCTGAATAAATTCCAATCAGTAATAAATGGAGTGTTGTTAGCATCCCTCGTGAATAAACCAATAATATAACAACAACAACAACAAAACCTTATCCCACCAGGTGAGATTTAGCTCAGTTGAAGACTCATTTATGACATATTTTAGTCTACTTCAACCAAGGTGGTTAAATTTGAGAAACTTCTGTAAACTTGATTTGGAAACTTATAAAAGTGCGTTTCCGTAATATAAAAAATGTTAAAAACCTATATTTGACTTGACACATATAAGCCTTAAACTTGACTTCTAACACAATAATAACTCAACATTTTAACTTCATACTAAAAGGAATATTAACAAACTACAATAATAAAATAGCAAAATTGGCAGTACTCAGTATATAAATTTGAAAAAAGTTTTTAAAATGAAATCATTTAAAATATATATATATATATATTAATATTATACAACCAACTACAACCACAATCACAATTCATAAAAACAATATAATTTATAATTGTGAATTGATAGAAGAAAAAATAAGACACAAACTTGAATGGCTTCAACAAAGTGAATGAGTTGTTCATCTATAGACCACTACCTTACAAAGATTAAAACCAAAAAATAGGGACAAAGGATTGGAAGAGTCTCACATCCCTATCAATATATAAAATACTTTAGTGTACAAGGGCTTTCCAATAATTAGGGAAAGAATATTACAACATCCACGGGATATTTAGCCGAATTGGCCTAACTATGTACAGCAAAAGGAAACAATTACAATCGAATTCTAACACAATTTCAGCCTATATCTTGTAAGATCTCAATACAACCTTATTATAATTTCTACACCTCCCTTTAGTGCGTACAAGTAATATGCATTCTAGCTTACTACATATATAATAGTCATCCTGAATCCACAACAAGAATTAGTGAATGTGTCCACTAGTTGATCATTAGAACCAACCAATGAATTATTCATCTCCCCAAACAATCTTCCCACAAATAAAATGACAATCTTAAAATGCTTTGTTTGCATGCAAAAGAGGGGATTAAAGCAATGTACAAGATTGCTTGCTTATCACAACAAATGGGAGTTGTGAGGCCTACCTTACAAAATTATCATTCTGAGAGAAGTCGCTTCAATCAGATGAGTTCAGATGTGCTAATGGACATGGCTCAATATCATATCTTGGCAGGTAGTTCAGGATACAAAGTATGAATGGGAAAGCTTGTTTTTTGCATTGTGAATAGAAATCGTGAATTGAAAAATTCATGATCAATAATAAAACATGGAATATACCTGACTAATACCTAGAAAACATATCTAGAGGATCATTTTAACACACAAAAATTAGATATGAAAACAAATATGTATTAACATGATTCTAACTCTAGGTTATCCCTAAAAAAACACTGTTGGGCTTTTAAATTTATAATTACAGCCCAATTAACTATTTAAAATAAACAAAAAGTCAAGTGACACACACTTAACCTTCTACATGTGAGATTTTTTTTTTTTAAAATGCCATTTAAATTTTGAAGACATGAAAGACCCAAACCCAAAGCCCACATCTGACCTGGTTTTCTTTTTATTCCTTCGTTCCTGAACCCTAAACACCGCCTTCTATCCCTAACCCACTAGCTGGATTTATTGTCTGCAACTGATCTGAACACCCTCAATGAGTATGCAATGCTTAGATGCGGTTCAAACCTTCAACGCATAAGGCAGCTGTGATTGCCTTTGTCACAGACTTCGTAGCATTGTCACATCACACTTGCATAACCCACAGCCAGAATCGTAGGATTCACTTGGAGATGCCTATAATACATGGATAGGATGCTATGCATATCTAACATGACGATACAATGCGTATCTAACATGGCAATAAGATTATTATACACATAACATGATACAACACTTGCAAGATACATATTAAAAAATATATAAAAATTCATAAAACATAATAAATATATAACTACAATTGTGCAAATCCAAATTAAAATAACAATTCTTAGATTAAAAAAAATTATAAACCATTATCATCATAAATTGTTTTCTATTATTTACAAATAGAAATAACACAATCAGTCTCATTACTTTTTTAAAATAATTCATAAAGAGAACAACTTCCCTCTTTGTTTTATGTAGAGACCATGTTTTTATGTTTCTATATTACAAATATACTTGTGTGTTTTTCTTAGTTGTATTGGATATAAATGTTTCAAAAGCTTGGACACTTCACCAACACATATAGTGATGTGAGTTGATTTTAAGAGTTTTCATTTAGGTAACACTTTACTTTTAGGATTGAGATTTTTAAGCATTTATGAGTGAAAACCTTAGGAAAATTTTCACTGGACATTAACTTAACCAAGTGGTTAAGTAGATGTGAAGGTGCATTTCTCAAAGGCAAAAGGAAAAGACAATGATAAGATGAATATGATATCATAAGTGTTGGCTTGTCCACAGTCTGCTTGTTCAGAATCTCTCCAGACATTTGTATAAATTTCTTCTGTTTCTGCACTAGATCATCATAAAGTATTTGTACCATGAAACCAAATCTTGATAACTGGAGATCAAGGATTTCTTATAAGTTTTCCGATAAAAAAATTGGTGCTTTTGAAAAAGACAAAGGACACATCACACAACAAGCCCTTAAGAGAGCCAAACAGCATCAAACAACAACAGAGCCAGCACCGAACCCCCACGGAAGCAACCACAAAAACAGATGATTACGGCACAAAGAGAGAGCCCTTAAACAGAGAACCAAAGCCTAAAGTATGACAAAATAAAACGAGGCACCAACAAACTAGACAAGGCAAGCAGCACAGTCTTCTCGCATCACAAAGACAGCGCATCAACAAACAGCTGCATGTGAGTTAAATGGTTGCACAAGCAACTGTGCTTTGGGGTATGGCCAGACAGAAAGACATGATACTAAAGAAGGAGAACTGCTCCGCAATGGCAGAGGCTGAGAAGGTGAACTGAACTAAAGAAGATATGGCACCACCAACACTAGAATTGAAACTGAAATCAGGGACAAGAATTTGGGAGAAAACTTGCTTGGGTGGCAGTCTCCAAGCCCTATCATATATACAGAGAGAAGTTGTACAAAGCGTTTCTCTCTCTTTCTCACAATTAGGGAAAGAATATTATAAGGTCTACAGACATTCAGCCTAATTGCGAACAACGACAAAAACAATTATAATGAAGATAATCAATATTCCAGCCCCTATCTCATACAATCTCAAACAATGTTAATCTCAATACCAAGTACTAACAATTAAAAGTGAAAAAGAAGAGTCAAAGCCACTCCAAGAGAAAGTTGGATTCTACACTCTACAAGCACATGCTATCCCATCTAGTCCTATACAGTGAATTCTAAGAACCCCCAGATCCTTCACTTAAATCCTCCATAAGGCAAATAGATATCCCCAACTAAGAATATGAAGCGCTCGTAGAATCCATTACTTCAACAAAGAATTCGATTAAAAGACACTAACCAGCTTTTCACTTCGCAGAAAAAGGCATCTATGAATGTATGTATGTACATCTTAAAAAGCAATTCAAAACTAGGAACACACAGAAACTCAATCTCAGCCACACAGAATCAACAAAGAAACAACATTCACCATTATAACCTACATGATTCAATATAATTTTCGAAGCCCGTAAAACGGAACAGATCTGCAACTCGATCTAAACATTACACAACCGAGTTGTTACACATAAGAAGAGAAAGGAAGAAACGAACCTCTTATGACGTTTGCCCTTTTTGGGACCGGAGGCCTCCAGTTTGGCGACGGGGCAGCCACAGGGCGCCCGGAAGAGCAAGAGGGCGCGGCCGTTAGGGGGAGCCATCTTGCGGAGTTCGGAGCGGAGGCACTCATAATCGGGGTTGGCCTCGGTGCCACCCTTCCAGGGCAGGCGGTCAATTTCGGCGGAGGCATCGGGGGAGGGGGCGGAGCCGAAGCGGTGAATCTGCAAATCGAACTCCATGGCCTTCTTGAGGCCCTTGCATCCGGAGCGCTGACAGCGACGGGATCGGGGGCCGCAGCAGAAGTCGGCGGCGGCGAGGGAGAGGGCGAAAAAGAGGAGGAAGGGGAGGAGGTAGGAGAGAGGGAGGGAGGGAAGGAGGAGGGAGAGGGAATGGAAGATGTATGAGAAATAGGAGGAGAGGAGGAAGGCCCCGGAGAAGAGGACGAGGAGGAGGATGAGAAGGTCCAAGGTGGCCGAGGGAGAGTGCTTGCAGTTGCACACATTGTTGTGATTATGGTTATTGCTATGGCTATGGCTGTGGCTGTGGTTGTGGCTATGGTTATGGCTATGGCTTTTGTTATTCACATTGCACTGAACCATCATTCCTCTGCTCATTCCCAATCCCACCTCCTCCTCTTCCTCTTGCACCATCTTCATCTTCGGCTTCATCTTCTTCTTTACCCCAACACAACACAACACAACACACTTCTTTTTTCCCTCTTTTTTTACTACTCCAACAACCAAAACCAAAACCAAATTATTATTAACTAAAACTTTAACTCATCACCAATGTTTTAATGAAATATAAATTTCAACATTAAAAATTCAAATTTCAAAATATACATGTTAAGGGATTTAGTTATAAAATACTACTTATGTAAAACTTCTTAATATTCTTCTTTTAATTATAACCTTATTACATGACCGTGTAATTCTAAATCATTAGTTTAATAATAAACACTTACAGTTACAGAAGTATATAAAAATATTTTTCAATTAATTATCTATGCCTTGTATTTCTAAACTATAAAAATATATTGACGCGTATATCTGTTTAAGCAATAACTTTTTATACGCAATTACATGAAATACATACTAATTTTTTTGTTGTTGTTAATAATTCGTATCAAACAAAATTATCTTTCATATAGAGAATTGTTTTTGTAAAAAAAAATATATCAAATTTGAATTTAAGTTTTAAATCAAACTGAATTATAAAAAATAAATAAAAGTTTAAACCTTATTTCAATTGTAATATTTATAAACGATAAACAATATTCGACACCCCTTCAATGAAATGCTTTATTTAAAGTTAAGGACCTACATAGAAGAAATAAAAATATTACAGTAAATTTATTTAGAAGAGACAAGAAGATCAGATGACTTGCAGTGGGTGATTTAAATAGGTATCTTTTAAGAAATATTTATAATTTTTGTCAATGGCCTTCATAAATAAGAGTTTTGATATTTGTGTGAAATAAATTCAACACATTTTCTTAAGTTTATTGAATACTATTAAATGAAGGAATGTAGTGTGTTTTAAGGCTGTCTCTTTACGTTCATTATATGATTTTTTTTTTTTGAGCTCTGACAATGCCTGCTTAAACAATCAAGTTAACGTCATCCTCTTTAAAATTAAAATAAAGCCAAAAACCAAAAACCGATAGTTGTTTATATAAAAATTATTAAAAAATAAGTGGGAAAAGGCTTATATTAACCTTACAAATCAAAAATAAACTTTTGTGTAAAAAGAATTATAAAATGCTCCTTAAGTATTTACATAACTGAGTATTCAGTTTTGTGTCGAGATCTTGAGACTCTGTGATGAAAAGTGTTTCAATTTCATGAGTTTGTTGAAAGTTTCAAAGAATTTTTGTGAATTTGACGGTGGCTATGAATGCAAAGGCACGTATTGTTCGGTCTTCTTCACACGTGGGCATTGATGTTGCAGATGGAGCATCGCCACTAAATAGGGATGTTCTAAGTTCGTGACTGTGACTATAAGGCTCTGGGGTGATACTCTGTCACATTTTTCATCAAGTTATAATGATGAATAATCTTGGTGCCTAGAGATGAAGATGATCAAGAAATGGCAAATTTGAATTTTCAAAATCACTACCTAAATGACATCCTTGTTTCAATCTAGACAAATACCATTCATGTGTAAAAAGTGAGTGCCAAAGTAGCCATTTTACTACTTCTCATCAATTTTATTAAATATTAATGCTTTGATTTGGATCAATAAAAAATTATTGTGAGAAAAATAAAGTTGTTTGTATTAAGATAAATAGAATGAAAAAATAAGAGAAAATTTATGAATATAATGATAGATGTAATGAAATTTTAATTCTTTTAATTGATAAAAAAATAAGATTACAAATTTGTCTTTATATTTAAAAATAGTTAATAATTAATAATTTACTTATATGTATATTTTAATTGTTTGTAGTAATGACATTGTCTGAGAATTGACACTACTGACATCTTGACAAGGAGCTGGAAGTGTGAGGAAGTAAATCATACATAAGATAGTGGACTTCAATTTAGAAAGGAAGGGTGGAATGTGTTGTCGACCATAAACTACAAAGTTATTTATATCGGATTTAGATTCAGCAGTGTACATAATTAAAGAAATAAGATAAACTTTGAAAAATACAATAAAATGTATTACATCTGACATGAAGGGGTGAATCTATATACATATATCATGTATTGCAAGCAACATACAAGATTCCAGCATGAAGACACAGAAGGTCATAAATAACTTACAATACCCAAAGACCAACCATGGAGAATGTCATAAAGTAGTGGTAATTTATGTGAGAAGAGAACTATGCAAATTCACGATCAGGGAAGAACAAAGGGACCGTGAGAGACCAGATATACAATACAGCAGTAACCCATTCAGTGCCGATTCGAACCCATACTGAGGTCCAACCAACATCTATGAGATCTGAACTCTCGGATGTGCTGGTCCATCCAGAGAGAAGCATGGCTGAATACATGCTAGCCAGGGCAAATATGAGGTGGAAGAATGAATACGAATAGCTAACTGGTTGTGCTTCCTTTTCCTCTTTCTTTGCCTTTCCTTCTTCTGCTTCTTCAAGAAGAGGTTTGCTCTCACCTGAAATATGTAACATGCAAAATGAGATATAACCAGGATAACAGGTTTATTTGGACTCAAATATGTTGGTTACAATTTTGTTCAGTAAACTCTATAAATAAATAAGTGCATTTGTATCATATTTGATCACTTTTTATCAATCAATGTTTTCTTGGATGACTTGTTAAGTAAACTCGACCTGTCAGAGGACTGGTTTCCAGTTTTTTCTAGTCCAAGTTTGACTGTTACATACCCAAAGAGGATAAAATTTTGCATATTTGGGAGAACCTTTTTTGGCAGAATAAACAATTGTTTCAAAAACTCTCAGACCAGTGGGGAAGAGGGGAGAGTATCTTCAAAATAAGTTAAATCAAATGCATAATTCAAAATAACAACACAGACATCATAAGATAAGAGATCATAAAGGATTCCAAACATGTTTTATTACCTAATTTAGGTGATGATGGTGGTGATAAGAATGTCTTGGAAGATCCAGCACGAAGGGCCGAATACAGCACTGATAGAACTGTTGTTAACATGCCAAGAACGAGGGTACTTGTGCTAACAGCTCGGGACTTGTTGAGACCATTGCATTCATAGTCATGAGGTTCACTAGAAAGACCCGTGTAGCACACATAAGCACAATAAAGGGACATCACAGATGCAGGCAACAAGCTTCCATTCACCTGTTTTTGCACTCAGACTATTATTCATTTTTCAATAATAAAAAATAAATTAGTACACAAATGCACACTGATGAAACCAAGGACCGCACTCCTTGCGCACCAATCAAATATAATTCCCGAGGCACCAAATAAAATTGAGAAAATAGAAGGGCATTATTTAAAGTAATTTTCTGATCTTATTATCTCAACCTATCTAACCAATCTCCCACACTAACAGACACCGAATATAGTCGACAATAACGGGTATCAACTAGCACCCTCCATCAATAGAGAAATATTACTAGAGTTGGGGGATGGCAAATAAAAACTAGGACAAGTTATATAGAGTATACTAGCATCCTTAAATAACATAACATCCATTGTCAATCTATTTTTTCCTGAATGTAATATTAGAGAGAACAGAGAAAGAAAGAAAATATTTCTTATTTGTGGGTGAATAATAATATGATAACTAATGTTTCATTAAAACAGGCTAGATACCAGAATCTTATCTAATTTTTACATTAAAAAATCATTTTGCTCTAATTGGTAAGATAGATATGTTAACAGAGGTATCACCTGCTGATAATACTCCTGACCAAAACTGATTATATCTGCCATTTTTCAATTTTACATATCATACCAAAAATCCATAGAATTTTATTTGAAAGGATAAAAGAGGGCTGGAGAGAGAAATGTTGAATTTTAAACTTACAATCACTGCTACAAATAAACATTGCCAGAAAAGAGGCAGGTATAACAGCTACTAGATTGAGGATTAACTAGTTTGATACATATATCAAGCACAAAGCAACAGATACATTTAAATATGACATGCGTCCATAAAAGAGAAAGGCACATGGCATTCATTAAAAGAATTATATTTCAGATGATGTTTCTTTCATGACATTTCCTCCTCAACATTAAGCTACATCTTCCAATTTTTTACCAGTGCATCATTGTTATATGAATAGATTGTTTGCTCATTGTCAATTATTAACTCATTCACAGAAAGCTAAAAATATTAAAATTTCGATTACTAAAAGAATTTGTAGTCTTTACCGTAGGATGTAAGGCGATAATGGCAAACACAAAAGCAAGAATCATGGTCATGACAAGGAAGAAGATATTGATGCTACAATCATATCCAGAAGGATTGAACCAAATGAAAAGGATTCCTGACACTGTAAATGCTGCAATGTAGCATCCGACCGATACAGCAAGTAAAGCAATATACCTAACCAACAAAAAATATTAGAACAAAGGAAAAATTAAAACTATGAGGCCAGAAATTCTGCATACCATTTTTGTTCATCTTTCTCAACCCATGCATCATTCCAAGAGTGAGTAAAGTCAAGTAAGATTATCACTTGAATCAATAAAAACAAGCCAGCCCCAAATTTTGCTATGAATCCTGTAAATATTACAGTTATGCTCATGTCAATTTTAAAATTAGGGTTCCAATTGGAGGAAAAAAATCTGAAAAGATAACCCATTCAGAACTCAGACCTCCCATACAGTTCTATTCTATATAGATAATATGCAATCAGACAGCAAAATAAACCACACTAACAAGATGAAAAACTTTAACAAAACAGATTCCTATATATTAACCTGTGATATCATACATTCAATAGTAAAACCTGAAAATTAAGAGATTAGCTTGTTGTTATTAAGATGTGTCACATTCACCCAAATACAACTTATAATCCTTGGACAATCCTCCCCTCTTGAGCTAACATTTGGGTTAGAGTTAGACTCAATCCATTTTCAGTGTAATATCCAAATCTAACCAGTCTTGGTGTTGGGCCACCTGCCCATGTCCAGTATTTAGGCACAAGGGCAAGCAAGGTTTTAAATAGCACTGCTATGGTTGCGAAGCGGGATGGGCAGGGCACTGCATGGTAGCAAAGCAGCTTAGCATAGTGGCCGCAAGGGGTCAAAATGGAGGATGAATAAAAGCCATAATGACACTATATATTGGTTCCAAAAAATCCCTCTTAACAGAGAAATTAGGGCTTTTATGGGGGTCTACTTTTGGGATTTCTAAACAGTAGTGAAAATTTTAAAGATGACTTGGATTTAGACATGACTATTCATGATTCTCATCCAGGAAACTTGTGTTTGTTGGTATTTACTTTTATGTTTTGTTTAAGACACCTATGACTTTTTAATGTTAATTATGAATGTCATTAATTTTGAGTAATTTTTATCCTTTTTGAGAATTTATATGCATAAAATAAACAATAAAAATGTTCACAATAGTACCTATCCTGCTGTAGCAATTTTGGAGTCAGTCACTACACCCCACTAACAGCACTTACAACTACAGGGGCAAAGTGTTATGATGTCTCACACTAGTCATTTATAGAGAAATATCACCTTATAGGACTCGCCCAATCTTCTTTAAGGGTTGAGTTAGGTCCAATTCATTTCCAACAATAGCTCTTAGAAAATAAACTTTAAGTCTAAATCAACCTTACAAAACTGGCTTGGTGAGATGAGGTTTGCATCCACCTATATGTTATAATTTTATCATATCTCTAGTCGATGTGGAATCTCCAAGAACATCGAACATAGAAATAGTGGGGGACCCATAGTTGGTGACACAATAGGTCCAATAAACATTGCTAAGATAAACCCTTAATAAGTTCTTATATCATCTTAGAAAGTGGACATAAAGCCTAACTCAATCTCACAACCGATTTGGTTAAGAGAGACTTGCACTCACTATATATTATAATTTAATCATATCTCTAGTTAATATGGAATCTCTTACAATAGCAAATGACATCTTATTCTCCTTGAAACAAACCAATTCTAAGTTAAGTTGATCATGAACCTTTTTTTAAGTCCGGTGTCTACAATATACAAGGGGCAAAAGAACAAAGCTATGTATGACCCAGAAGAAAGTGAATTTGATTTAGATGTAATATAAGTGTAAAACAGCTTTGCGCTTGCATCAAATGATATGTCACCACATAATGTAACGAACTATATACCATGCAGTTGTTAACAAAGTTAGACTTATTAAATAAAGTGTCAAGATTGGTTGATAGGCTAACAGAGTTTTACATTGAGAATGCATCAGAATGAAACTCAAACAAAAATTGTGATAGGTGTGTTGGGGAGATGAGGGTATAAACATCTGGAATTCAGTTTCAGAGTCATGAAATATAGCCATAAAACCTCTTTAAGAACTACTTTTCAATTTAAAATACAATCTGATAAACTGAATTATTCAAGTAAGACTGGATATTCAATCACCAATGCCACTAAGAATTGACAGCAAGAGAGTAAAGCCTACAAAACATACCATATACTAATATTATGGCATCAGGAAGGAAGAATGCAAGGACCAGAAGCAAAAGCCAGACCACTAATTTTGCAGGCCAACCACCATGGTGCCATGAATCACGTCTGTCATTCTGGTCTTTTACGCCAATCATAAGAAGGGCTAGGATACCAAAGAACAAGAAATTTCCCAAGCTCACTCGAAGAACTGCTTGTACTTGATACCATTCCTTCGTGTGGGTATCGGATGAACCAATCCCTGTATTTAAGAATTAATATACCACTAGCACATTATAAAGGAAAAATATTCAATATTTATTCCACACACCTTATAGTAATAATGATGATAATAATAAAACACTTAAAATATTCTCAAAACCAAACATACACTTTATCATTTTCTATATGTTTCCATTTGACAAAAAATTCAACCTTTTATCGATAACTTGAATCATAAAACTAGACACGGGGAGAATGAGGCTTCCCACGAAGACAAATTCAACCTATCAGTTCAGAAGTACTACTGCTGCTAGCTACTCATTCTCTAACAACCTCTTTCTTTTATTGATTAAAGCTTATTAGAAACTACAACAACATCTTCTTACACATGCTCTAATATTGATTAAAATTTAGTAGGAACTACAAAATCACAAGTGGAGTTCACTAAATACCTACAAAATTACGTGATTTCCAATAAATTTCGGGTAACGACGAACACAAATACCCCCAATGGGAAATTAAGATGAAAGTTGAAAGATTTAGAAAAGGAATGAAAAATACATGGGAACTTCTCCAAAAGGGGCGCTCCAACTTCTCTGAGGATCCACGAAACGATCAGAGATGCACCGAAGAGACCACAGTAACCAATTCTAGCGGATTTTTGGGAGATGCAGGATACAGTAGAGGTACAGAGACCACACGTCAGAGACGCGCAGCAAGAAAAACAACACGACATGCTGACGACGACGACCGACGATGAGGACGACGACTGATGGTTGAGGCAGATAAATCCTCTCCTTCACACTTTCTCTCTCCTTTCACAGTGTTGATCGATTTCTGTTCTATTTAACGGACACTGCTTCTGTTCACAGCTTCGCTTGTGTCGTTTGACAACTTCCCCTTGTCGTTTAAGCAAAAACATTTTATAAAAAATAACTCTTAAAACAACTTTGTCCTTTTTTTCTTATTTTCAACTAATCAAAATTTATGTAAAAAATATTAAACTTTCGATTCTCAACAGATAAACTAAAGTTATCTGTTTCTATTTTTTTTATACATTTTTAAGCCTTGAAACAAATTCAATTAAATACAAGTGACTAAACACAATTAGATACAGAACCTTCTATTTTTAAATAAAAAGTAAAATCCCGTTCCGTGAAGGATTATGTATAAATATAATTTAATAATGAATAGTGTATAAATTATATTTTTAGTGCAAATGATAATATGAAAAATAAACTAACAAATAAGTATGCATCTAAGAAATTCCACGTTTTTCATCTGCATTTAGATTATAAACTAGATAAAATAAATAAATAAACTGGATATTCGCTTTAAATAAAAACGTTTTTAAGAAGCATACCACTTTTCATTAAATTCTGCTGCGTTTTCCATATTAAGTATTTAACTTCGTTATTTTCTACAACATTGTTACATAAATAAAGTTTCAAATTTGATTTTAAATTTTTATAATTATATTAAAACAAAAATATGTTAGGTAAATTTTACTTTTTCATCTAAAATGTTTTGTTCCATAGAAAAAATATATCTTATTTTTGTACATTTGTTGTATTTTTTTTAGTTTTAATTAATTTTATTAAGTAGACCGTTAAATATTTACGTATATATTTATAGGTAATTGGAATATTTATATATAAACTAAGATGTAAATCATGCAACACTGTAAAAAAATGCCAAAATTTAAATAAAATGATACACGGTAAAATTAGTAACCGTGATAGAGAAACCAAAATGAGAGCTAACCTAGATAGTGAATTTATACCAAAGGTTGTGATTTCAAAAGAAATATAATTCATTTTAATAATTTATCAAAACACCTAAAATATTTTTCTATTTTATTGTATATTTTTAATTTCATCCTTTTACAAATTATTTGATTTGATTAGTTCTAACAAAATAAGCAAACTTTGGTTTTTATTCTATAAAATGTTCTTTTCTTCAGTGTGAAACTAATATATATGGTTTCTAAAGTTTATTTTTACTTAAGGTTCTATAAATGTTTTTGGAAATAGTCTCTTAGGATAATAAATGTTGACATATATTTTTTTAATATAATAAAAACTAGTGTTATTATAAAAAAAAAATTATGTTAATTTTTATAATAACATTAAACGTTGAATTACTTGAACACGTTTTTAGTTTGTTCTAATAATTGTTATATTAGTTCATTAAAAAAAACATTAATATTCAATTAATCTCAAAGGAATCTTCTCTCATCTTTGGTTTATATATTTAAACTATATTATTTTATGTTTTTGTCACCACAAGGTTGAGTCAATAGTTCTTTTGGGCACTGTGAAGTTGTGTTTGAGAAATATTTTGAAGGATTACAAAGGGCAGATGAAGACTGATTCTTAATATTTTGGCATGATATATAGTAAAAAAAATATAATTATGTTAGTTTTGGAATGTTTTATCTAGTAATCCATTAACTATTTTTAACTTAAATAAATAAATAAAAATATACAAATACAGTATATATATATATATGGCTATTAATCAATTAATTTTATATTTTGCTTGGATTGATGAAATTAAATAAAGGAAAGAATAGAAGAGAAAGAGAGTAGAAAGTGAGATAATTTAAGAGAAAGGAAAACGAGTGAAAAATGAATGAAAAAATTATAGTTAATTTGATTGATAAAATAAAATATAAAAAATTAAATTAATTGACTAATATAATAAATCATCAAAATATCATTGATTAAAGTTTAATAAAAAATAATATAAATGATATATGATTATTTGTGAAGTAATTATTTTACAAAATTAAAAATAATATTAAAAATTATGTACAGTTTTTCTGACATCCCAAATTTAAAAATAAAATATACTAACATTAATCCACAAGTTAATTGATTAAATTTAAAGTTTTCCATAAAATTAAGTACTAAATATTAAAATAATTTACTTAAAAACTATTTTATTTATTTATTATATTATAATAAAAATAAAAATATTTTATTATATTTATACAAACATAGTAAAAACTTAATTGATGAAGAAAGAGAACATAATGCAGTATCATGTATTGTGTTTTGGATAAGGTGAAAATAGAGAAAAGCAACAGAGAAGAGAACATGAAAATCAGAAATTTGAATGACATGAGTGGAAACCTGCAGCCGCCAGCCTGCAAATGACCAATATAATTACTGAAACATCAATTTTCTTCTTTCCCTGTAGAACCTGTTTACTCTGCTCTCTGATAGTTCAGTCTCAGATCTAAACAACCCTTCTCCAGCATATCCATGTGAATGACTAATCACACTCCTCACATAATTGCAATTATCTAGCCAAATACTACAATTCTCTAATTCACTGCTCATTTATATATGCTACCATCACCCCATCTACCACTCATTAGTATCCCTAATAGGTCACACAAACTCTTTACTTATATGTTTAAGAGGATAACTAATATATATTTCTCACCACTTAAGAAAACTCATTGTATTGCCAATTGTCTTTTTTCTACAGTATATTACTTGTATTACTAATCTGATTCATGAATGCTAAATCTCTTAGAAATATGATGTTCAAAAGGATCAAGAATATGATAGGATTTTTAAAAAGACTTCCACCTTCTGAGGTATGGGATGATGGTATAGATACATGCAAAAACAAAGGTTGCTTTTAGTATTTATAAACCTTTGACTTTGTTTGTTAAGGATCATTCTGATCTATTACAAAACTTCTATACGTGCTCATTATTCAGTTCCATTCCATGTCTAGAAATGTGTTCCAAATTGAATGGGACAAAGTATCTTTCTCTATCACTCTGATAAACAGGTTTTCCTGACACACGGATTAAAACTCCTCTGCATGCACGATGTTTATCTAAAAAGAATGTTGACACAGTACTTTTCTTGTGTAGTCTCAGTTAGTCACATCATGAACTGCAAATATAATCTTACTCTCTGCTCATTATTGCATTTCACAAGACAGCCAACAAATTGAAGGCACAGTGTGAGACTTTCCACCAGCCTGGAGCTTTCTTTTCTTTCATTTCGGATGAAAAAACAGCACAAAATTCCAACCCTTGAAGTAATGTGTCCCCATGGCTGATACTCACCCTTCAGCAACTGGCTTCCATGTGCATTGCTCTCATTGGTGAAACACTATTCCTAGTCCTCTCAGTGGCTCAAATTTCACCATGACTATTTTACTAGGCCCCATGATAGCTGGATTTCAGTGGATTAAATCCTTAAGGTCCACAAAGATTAGTTACATGTATACTAATAGATATCTTATCTATGATACTTCTGCTTTAAGATAAGATACGCGGAGCGTTTCCTTTTTTCAATCTTTTCCAAAACAGTGAGACATTATTTGACAAGCTTACTAATCACATGCTTCACCTGTTTGAGGAAGAACAAACTAAGCTCCCTATTATGGCCCAAGAGACTGCATAGTGTGGATCTCACGTGAAGTTTTGGCATCTTCGCCCAAGGCTGGTGTAAAAAACAAGCCCTCGCATGTGTCTCTCATTTGAAATTCTTGAAGAAGGAAGTTAAAGAGACCCTTGATGTTTGAGAGGATAATGATGTGAGGTTAGTCACTGTTTAAGATAAGGGTAATGCTTGTGTACTTGTTAAACTTTTCTATGGAAAGGACAATCACCAATGGCCGGTATTATTAAACTAAAAAGCTATGCATTTAAGATGAAATTTGGAGGCACGTGTATGGTATCCAATTCAAACACAGGTGGAGTCTTATCATTGGATGAGGCATTGCAAGTCTAAATGTGAATCAAATTCGCATATTCCCTCTTGCCACATCGGATTTTAACCTTCCATAAATTGTGTGCCTTGCCAGTTAGTTCTAGCAACCGATCAAGTAACACATGTTATGCAATTAGAGACTTTTATGATGAGAAACATGGGTGGAAGAAGATATGCCAAGTGGAGGAGAATCGTGCAGCAACAGAGGGGGAAGCTTTATATTATGAGGATTTGTATCTCTATGCTGCTTAATTGGCATAAGTACTCTTAGCCAAAAACACTTTTTGAAGTATTTTCAATCAGGTTTAGGTTCTGTATGTATCTACCTCAGTGGATTACTCTATTTGACTGTTATCCTTAGCAACCAATCATCATTTGTATCTAACTTTTTCAGACTGTACTTGACGTTTTAAAATCAACTCAGAAGTGTAAATTCTCTCTTTCAATCTCGCTTTTTGGAGCAACTATCTGTCCAGTGTGTGTTTGTGCTGTCTCAGAAAAATATAAATGGAAAATAATATATTCAAAGGAACTTTTTGCTGTAATTCCTTGCTTGTGCATGTCTTATATGTCTTGTCTCACTTCTTGAATATGCTTAAAACCACTCATTCCAGCAGAAACTGATGTTACTTAGACAGGACTGCTATTGGTATTTAAAAGTTAATGTCCTTAATATGACGGTCAGAACAGACTTCATATTTCAAGAATGTGTATATAATATACTTGTATATTTTTCACATCTGCATACAAAAGTAATTCGCAGTTTTTACTTGTAAATGCTTTATGCTTCTCTGTCACTGGTGAAATCCTTGCCATACAATGTGATCGATATTTTTATTATAATAGAAAAATATTTTTAATCGTGTATTGAAACTATCTAAGAGAATACATACAAAGCAATGATGAAACAAATAATAAATAAAGGCACCAATGCCCTTGTTATGTGAATATACTCTATAAAGTCTGAGAGGTGGTAGATAACATATAGGCAAATACGGACAGGGTTGGTAATTCTATAAGTATGAATTCAGCAAGTCCTTTTCAAGTGACCTTGGGAGGGGGACAATGAGACAGAGACCACTTTGACATCAAAGATTCCATTTCAGCCTATTCAAGCCACACACACCTACTACTCAATTTCTCACTTTCTCCACTTTCTCCACTACCTTCTTTCTATATATATAGAGATTACATCAAGTGATAAACGTCTATGTTGTCTAGGCATTTACTGCATGGCAGGACATTTCTTGTCATGGAGATCTCCCAAGTTTCAGTTATGGAAACGGTTCTCAAGGCTCTTTAGGGAGCAGAAAACTAGATTTTATATCATATGGAGGTGTATAGTGATCCTTCTAAGGTGGCAGGAGCGGTTATGAAGGTGTTTGATGATTAAGGGAAAGATCCTCAAAAGGGTATGCTGTGGAGCTTTCTGATTTTGTGCAAAAGGTATAGATGCCAATTCAGAAGCATGGTTCACTCAATCAAGTAGGTTTGAAAATATATGTATGTTGTAATATTATCAAAAGTTGCTTAGTTCTTTTCTTTTCTTCTTCTTTCTCTAATAGGAGTGTTTCTTCCTCCACCTCCATACATTCTTCTCTAATCTCCATAAGTTTTCAAATTTCAAAAAATGTCCCTTTATAATATTCTGGATTACGTAATTCGAAAGTCATTTTTCAAATTTGTAATTAGCTACCAAATTACATAATGCAGAAGCCATTTTTCAGATACATGATTATTCTCTAGATTAGATAATTCGAAAGTCTTTTTTTCAAACGAGTTTCCAAATTACATAATCCAGAAACTATTTTATGAGATGAAACAGTAAAGACAAACATGTATTTTCATGTTGTGTATGGAGGTGGCAGAAGAAAATATGGAGGTGTAGGAAGAAATAGTCCAATAATAGTCCAGGATTTTAGTGCACTGCTTATAGCAGAAGGCTGCACAAGTAGACACCAGTGAAAGAATTTGCTTTGACTTTATGGGGATTGTTTTTGTTGACTCTCTCACCAAGCATTTTGTAATTTTGAATTTTCAATATATGTGGAAACAAATATCTAGATAATCTTTTCTTCCCATTCATTTAAAAAGTTTTGTACTCTGTCACTAGTGTTTTTTACCGGTTGAAATCAACCATGACATTCTTTGTTTTCTTTGAACTTGTGTTATTCTTTTGTGCAGAGTTAAATATAATCTCTTGAAGTGTTAATATTTAATTAAGGACTTGACCTCATACTTTTCTTTTATATTTACATATATGAAATAAAATTTGTAGATATATGTTTAAAGAACAGATATCTGCATTTGATCCAACTTATTTTTTTTTTGCTAATCAATATTCTTGCCACTTTAATTAACTTCATTGATTTATGTGAACATATATATTTTCTCTATTTAAAGGAAAAAATATGAAGAAAATTATAAAATAAAAGAAAAAAGGATAAAAAGATTGTTATTTTGATGAATGAAAGCAATAGGATGGAAAAAATAAATAAATCTTTACTTGTTTAGACGAGTGCAACAAAAAAGAAACTAAAGTCGGTTAACATGGCGATTAAGTCTATTACAAAATAATATTAAATGCTGATAAAAAAAAGTTAATTTTTGTTTTTCGATTCAAACTTTAAATTATTCAAATACTTGTAAAAAAGAGTTACTTTTTTTTATTCAAACTTTAAATTATTCAAATATTAAATATTTTATAAATAAATGATTGGAATGATCATACTGTAGGTTAAATAATTTATTTTATTTTTAATGATTTTTATTTTTTTTAATTTATTATTGTTTTGATTGTAGTAATACCAACTATTTAGATAGTTTACAAATTTGGATAGTCTAAAAATTTGGATTAGAAATAAAATTAATAAAAATCAATTTTATGTTTTAATACAAGAATAAAAAATATATTTAACTCTAAAAAATTAAATGGCATTAATTCGATTAAATTGATAGGGGATCATCATTTTGGTTTCAGGCACTTTTTTTTTAACTCCCTGTACTAAACAAACCAGTAATTAAGTTATTTCAAGATTTCGATGTATTCAGCATTATGCAACCAAAATTGAATCAATTTATGAAAAAAAAAAATGTCGAAACTAAAAGCAAAATATAACAAAAACACCAATCAGCTTAAAGTGTAATGGTGGATGATACGACACTAATGCTATTTCCAAGCGTGTACTGTCTATATAATATATAGGAATACTATTTATGAGATGAGAAGAAAATTGAAAACTAATATAAATTTTGTAAAAGAAAAATGAAAAGATTTTTAAGAATTAAACTTTACACTTTTTAAAATAATAATTTGCAAAAAAAATTCAAAATTAATTATATTCAAATTATAATAGTAAAAATAATCAATTATGTTAAAATGGTGTTACTTATATATATTTATATAAAAAAATATTAATTTAATATTATAATTGAAATAATAAATAAAATAATTTCATATTTACTAATTTATGTTTATATATAAAATCTATTTTAAAATATTACTAATGAAATATTTCATTTAAAAAAATATAAATGACCTAATTATAAAAAGCTATTAATTTTTTTTGATAAAAATAAATAATATTTAAATATTTAAAATTATTTCTATATTAAATAATAATATTTTTATATAATCTTTTATTATAAATATTTATTATTATTATTATAATTATATTTATTATTATTATTAATATTATTAAATAATTTTATAACATAAATTTATTTAATATTTAATATATTTTTTTCAAGAATTGCTTTGAAAAATTCAAGAGTAATACGATTAATTAGCATAATCTATATGATTTTCTTCATAAATCTTTGAAGACATGTGGAGAAAACCTATTTCAGTATATTTCCTCATTCACAAATCCACAAATATCAGTGAATATAAACGAACATAATTATTTGCGTTGTGTATACTAACTAACCAAAAACAAAACACAACATAAGGGCGTTGTGTATACTAACTATCCAAAAACAAACACAACATAAGGGTATCAAAGAAACACAAGAAAAGTAAAAAAAAATAAAAATGATTAAAGTGAATATAAATGAATAAAAAAAGTAGGATTTTTTATTTTTTGCTTTTAGTATTTATTATTATTATTATTATTATTATAAAAAAACTCATAATAAATTTAAATAATAAAGTATGAATATACACAATTGATTATGTATAAAAATATTACAAAGCATCTATTTAGATTATTTGAGTGAATTTAAAAAGTAAAGAAAATTTATATATTTTTTATTCATAGCTATAGCTTATTTTATCATTTATTAATGAAATTTGTACTTCTACAAAGTTTGAATGCATGAATAATGAAAGTTATGTAAGAGATTTATTTTTCCAGGAAAAGGGTAGATATTGACTAGCAGATGTAACATTTATCACCGTATGACCATATCCTTACCTTTGGTATTATTTATGCACAAAAAAGGAAGTATAATATCCCCTCCCCATAGGAGAAAGAGCTCACTATGGCCTTGTATTCGATCCATCGTTCTCAGCAGATTTCTTCAGAGTCAGTCCTGTCTTACTTTGGCCTCCCTGAATGATTAAAAATGAAGACAAAAAATTACTTGTTGCCACAAAAATAAACAAAGATTGAGCGTCTGTGCAGGAATTACAGACAGAACTTTTCAATAAACTGAAGTTATAACATTCCCAACAATTAAGCTAACTTTCTGGCTTAAAAAAATTTAAATTTTATGATATACATAACTCATCTCATATTACTTGACGCTAAAGAAATTAACTTCAACTTATTAGAATTTCGGAGGGTCGGGAAATATGCAACTTATCCTTACTTTCAAAGTGGTTGACTGTTGTAATTTTCAATATATATATATATATATATATATATATATATGGGCATGCAAATTTCATAATCAAACTAAAAACCACTAATGTCCTCATTGAAACCATCAGTTTTAAATTCATTTTAATTCTGATGTCATACAATGAAGCCTTTCATGGGAAAAAGTATAACAAGATATAAATCATTTCAATGTACCTAGCATACCTACAAAATCATTCACGGTTGCATGAGAAGTAGGCCATATGCCGAAATGTCGATCCAAACTATAACTGTTAAAATAGGTCACAGTCCATGAGCCATCAATAATTTTCTTTCACATTTAGTTTAATGACAACGTGAGCACCAGATTTTAAGTGGCAAACAAACACACTTAAACGGGTTGAGCAGGGTCGGCAATTTCTTAGCTCGGGACAAATGTTAGTAGCATTGAGTCACCTATGAACTCAACCTGTGGTGCTGGGTTGGTCCCTGCATAACCTCCCTCATCCAACTCCCCATAAAATGAACATTTTTCTCGTTCAAGCAGAATGAAAAAAATCCAATTCTATGACAAACATAAAATAGACATTAAAATCATTTATTTTAAAAGGACTAATAGTTTATCACTTACTGCTCCCTTTTGACCAGTCAATCTTCGGATTGATGGAGCCCGTGCCACTGAAGAAGCAGCTGCAGCAGCAGCCACACGTATTCTAAAATATAAAATAGGTAACATTCAAATTCTAATTTACAGCAGTTTCATACTAGTCAGCAGATTAAGATTTGAAAAATTACCTCTTGTGAACATCAACATATTCATCTGTCTCATCCACAATCTCCTCCTGCATCATTGGAAACACATGGAATCAATAGTTTGAGAGAAGAAAGATGTGGTTTCCATCAACTAGTGTGTACCGACGATGGGGGCGTATCTCAAAATACTGTAATTTACTTGCAAAAGTTCTTCAAATACATCTTCTAATGTGATAATACCAATCACTTCACCATCATCAATATTATCCGAAAAGGATCCATTTGTTGTGGAATCACTATGTTGCAAACCAGCAGACTTATTTATGCTTGAAGGCCTTGAAAACTTATGAATGTCAACCACAACACTTTCCGTCTTCCCTTCCTGCCTCAGAAGTAATGGAATAGTCAATTGTGAATCCCCAGCAACCCCTTTGTTTCTTTCAGATGTCTCTGCACCAGTTATTTCAGGAATAGACTTTCCTTTCCCCCTAGCCCTAACAACAGCAGCCATGTGGCTACTGCCCTTCTGAAACTCATTCAGTATATCGTAAAGAGGCATATCCGCAGGAACTCTGTAAAAAAAATATAAAACATTCCACATATTCCCTATATTGAAATTAGATTTAAAGAAAATAACAAATATAAATTAATAGATCAAAAGTTAAAGACATGAAAATATTCACATCCTTATATCTAATCCCCTTGTGCTTTTAGGAGACTTGATTCTTGACAAGGGTAGACTTTATAACTAAACGGATAGGAATTTGATCCTTAACACCCCAATTCTTAATTGAACTAAATTTCAGGATCAGTTAAATGAGATAGTGTTTTTTTGTCCCTGTTGGAAGGCCAAAAGGCTCTTCCACAAGGGTATATCAAAGATTTAAAATTCACAATTGTGACTCCATTTAAAAATTTAGCTCATTGTGACTCCATTTAAAAATTTAGCATAGTTACTCCTTGACAACAAATGTACCGTGGGATTCTCCTGATGGAAACAGCACTGACAGGTGTCTCTGTTTCAGGCCGTACAATGAGAAGACTTTTGACCTAATTTTAAATAGAATTTACGTGAAGAAAAGAGAATATAGAAAGTAATTAAAAGGGATACACTAAATTAAAGTCTACAGGGGAGGATTTAACACCCACCAGTAGAAGCCCAATAATGTTTTTTGGATTTCCAGAATAGACAGGAACTCGGCTGTGCCCACGTGCAAGAACTTTCCCCATTGCCTCCCTGATTTGAGATTCACAACACTGGTTAAAGGGGTGAAATTTGCAAGAGTGAATACATAGATCTACTTCGTAGCCAATAATTCTACTCTCAGTATGCAACTGACTTCAGGTCCTACTTATTTTGAGGGAGATAATAACTACAGAATATGTTCCAGAAAGTGCAGTAGAAAATAAATATATCTTCAGCAACCTAAAAGTCCTTATAAAAGTAAGCAAATAAATTCCACTTCAGTCAAAGATCCATTTTTCAAACAAATTTCAATAAACTATTTACAACCTATTCACCCTCTTTGTGACCAAAAATAAGTTACTTGACTGCCAACTAAACTCACCCCTGTCAGTTGAATTGATCAATCTTAGCTGGCTACAGCTATAATAAGTGATTTAATAAGTAAATCGACAAGTATAAAAATTTCTGACCATGATCTCTCAGTTCTATGTTTTTCATAACTTGGGTAATGCATCCATTAGTTGCTAGTATTTGAACTAATGAGAAGTATGTCAGACAAGGGAACAACCCAGTTAGGAAATAGGAAAAGCATTGAAGTCACTTGTGAAACATTCACCTTGTTAAATTGATACTTAAGATAATATATAATATGTCCTTGTAATTGTAAAAAACTGTTTTCTCTTAGCCTATTCTGAACTGTAGCCTACTGTTATCTATAGGCACAGTCTGTTCTGTTTTATTTTCTTTCAATGTACTCATTGCTCTTTTTGTGGCTATGGGATCTCCAACACACAAATATGTATACATTACACACACAAATATATATAATATGCAGCTGAGTGCCAAGAGGTGCAACTTAGACTTTTCTTCTTAATATCTCAAATACCTGAATACAAGCATGAACATTAATTAAGAATTGTGGCTTTTTAGGCTGATTTTAACAATTGTCCCTTTACAATCTTCAATCGACTAGTTCATATACTAGATTTCCTGCATCTTGTCTATTTGGTCATATTACATTGTTGAAAAGTCTATTTAGCCCAACACAAACATTTATTTCATTGAAAACACACACACACTGAATAACAATCACAATAATCTCTACACACTATTATAAGAACTAAACTAAGGGAAAAACCAAAGAACAATAAAACACAAATTCAATCCAAAAGATAGAGGGAGATGCATACTGACCAGTCCAATGTTGAATTAACATCCAAAGAAAAAGTTGATTCGATAGGGGTCATGGCCTCTTCAGCAGTCTGGTAAAAAAAAAAATCAATATTTGGAGAAAGGAAAGTTGTACAGAAGTATGCTGCTAAAACAGATGTATAAAATATATCATGCACAAGTCAAAATAGTACAGCATGATAACTAATACTAAGGTAAAACAAAGAGAAGACTTTAGTACAAAGGACAATATATAATTTAGAGAATACAAGACCATGGGAAGTGAATGGAAAAATTTGCACCAAGAATAAGTTATACTTCGATAGGCCTAAAGAGTATTTTAAAAAATAAGACACTCTTTAAGCATTGCTTATACCCGTGTACCTTCAATTCCATGTCCAATACCCCTTTATCTTTCCCAGTATTCCAAAACAGAAGACACTAACAGTGCAATCAGATAAGGTGTTTCTGACATCCTGATGCATGTTGAAAGGGAATTCTACTCTCATAAAGATTCCCATAATGGGAATTCCCACACGCTAGAACTAGTTAGATATTATCAAATCCATGAAGCAACCATCACATGTTTCCACATTCCATCATCTTCAAGTTGTGTTGAAATTATAAAGTTACAAGATAGGCTATAAACACGAATCTCATATTTCAAATTATATTGTACTGTCATTATGTCCTATGAAATATTGATGATATGTTGATATTCAAAATATATCATCTGGGAAATGTGCTATTTACTTTTTCAGTCAAATCTAGAGCTCCACTTATAATTGTTGTCTCATCATGCGTAAGCTCTCCACCTTTCCCAGCCTGAAAACAAGAAAGTTCGACATTTCTGAATCAAACAGCAATGACTACAATGGTAATAATTGGATAATTTTTTACACATTTTGACATCACAGATCCCTCAACTAATCATTCATACTAAAACATATTATTTTCATACCTCCTTGCCATGGATTGAGACAAGAGCTTTTAACTGAGCTCGCCTAAATAAAGCCTCATCATGCCCCAATAGCCAGTCTAGAACCTGGAACAAATATCAGTGAGAAAAGGAAAATGTATGTATGTATGTATATATATATATATATATATATTATTTTTTTATTTTTTTATTTTTTTATTTTTTTTCAAAGAACTATTACTGCCCAAAAAGACGAGCCTAATGATCTGGTGTTGGACCAAAGGCATCCTACTTCATTAATACTCATTTGCTTACATGGTAAGGAAATAAAGACTAGAAAAAACCTTGTACACACGATTTTCCAAAGTGAAGTTTCATGGAAAGATCATAAGATGAAATGCTATTAATTTTCACTTTTTCATCCTCTACTTAGTTATATAGCATACAATAGAATACAAAGAAAAATGACCTCTACGGGTTGATGCGTAATCAACTGCATCAATTGTTCATATACTAGAAAATATGCTAATTTATCCAATATATGATTAATTACCTTTCCAATGGGATAAGCAACTGGATAACAGATTATCATTAAAATTCGGACAAGCCATACGAAGTTAGAACCTACAGCAAGGCCATATCTACTACAAATTGATTGCGGAATAACCTGAAACCAGAGGGGCAAAAAGGAGCCTATAATATTCATTGCATACAAATGTTGATGCTAAACCACAACCATGAAATAAAACAAAACCGAGTACCTCTCCGAAAAACAGAACGAAAGTCACAGAGAGAATGATAGCAACAAACTGATTGAACAGCTTATCTAGGTATATTGGAAGGGCCTGCAATTGCAAGTTTCAAAGCAACAGCTGCTTAAAAGTTAGGCAAAGAGTATATATTGCATACAATTACTCAGCAAAGTCTCCAACATCCAAAAAGCAGATTCATCTATCACAGCAAATCCAATCAACGTGACCATTTTCAACAGGTTAATCAATCTGTCTAATCCATTTCTTACATAACACGGCAGTGTTTCAATTTAAGCACCTACAACCATTCGCAAAAAGCTAGTTTCACAGGAGACCTCGTTTCAAATTGATCACCCGTAAAAACATCGCATGAAAGTAAACTGATCTACTTAATTATAACAACCTCTCCTCCAACAAACAAGTTAGAAATAAAATTCTTACGTAAATGAGCTAGCAATCCAACTAATTACCTACCTCCATGGCAGCAGCATTACAAAGAAGCAGAGTCACAAGAAGCTGGTGTTGTTTTTTAACCACAGGAAGTATAACAGCTGCATATGGACACAACTTTTTTATGTACAACTCCTTAGTTACGTAATCCGACAAAATTTATACTAAATTACAAAAAGCGCGTTCATCGAAATTACGTAATCTAACAAGATTATTCGAAAATTCGACCGCTGAAAACAGAGAAATGGAGTAGACGACGAAAAAAGGAAGAGGAAAAACCTGCTTGTCTTTTCTCGGAGGGAGAACCGCTGCGCTGAAGAATCTCGAGGTCAACGAGACCGAGAGACATGAGACCTAGGGTTAGGCCGGACATGATTCCGGCGAATATGACAAGGAAGCCGGAGATTCCAGCGTAGACGAACCACCATACGGATCCGAAGGGTATGCCTTCAGGTGCTCCGAAATGGTCCTGAGTCATCATTAACGCATTCACCACATTCATCGTCGATTTTTCCGTATTCTTTTTCTTCCTTTTCTCTGTTCTGTTCTCTGTGCTCTGTTCTACTGCCTGCAAATGCAAGAGTGCAACTGCTATACGTCCAAACAAACTTCTTAACACCTGGCGAAATCGATAACCTTTTGCGTGGATTCGGTGGATCTAATTTACACGTGGATGACGGGACTGGACTACCAGAATCTCAGACTTTTTACAAAAATATACTAATCCACTTTTGTATTTGCAAAAGTAATAATATTTTTAAAAAATACGAAAATGGATAAGTTCCATTAAGAAATTGTTTTTTCAAGTGTATCTTTTTTTAACTACAAAGGAATGACCTTCAAAAAAAATTAGTTTTAGTTCGTTATAATTTGGTACATAGAATTATTAATGTTATTATTTGGATTAGGGAAAGCACAACGCCATAATAATTATAAAAATAAAAAAAATCATTAAAAGATTAAATCATAAAAAATATATACTTAAAAAACAACAATTATAAAAGTGGATTCTTTACAATTCGTTACAGATGTAACAATTATAAAAACAACTATCTTTATTAATTATTTTAATATATAATAAAAATCACTTTCAATATTCTATCCTGGTAAATACTATCATTGTTGGTAATTTCTATTGGGTATTGTGGAAAGTACGAAGTTGGTTAATAAAACTGAAGATAAAAAGTAAAAAGTAAAAAAACATGATAAAAATCTAGTTAAAAAACAAAAATGATAAAAATACATAATAATTATCTTAATGAAAAAAAGTATCTTCATTCATTTTTTTTATACATATATATATAATAAGAACATTTTCAATATTTCATTATTGCGGATAATTTATTCATTGATAATTTCTAGTATATATAAAAAAAATGGTTAATAAAAGTAAAGAAATGAAAAACTAAAAAGGTAAAAAGTTTAAAAAAAATAAGTATATAAAATCTTATTATTGATTATAGATGTTCGTTTAACAATTTTAAAAATAATAATTTCATTTAAAAAATATGAGAAATTGAATATAGTATAAGACCTTTTACAGGTACTTGTCTGATATTTAGGGAGATCTGAGGAACTCTACTTTATGATGCCAATAAAGATATCAGAGATAAACTATGCAACATTCCAAACACAAGTCAACTTCAAATCACAATCGACCATAAATATTTGAAGTTTTCAAGTTACCGGTATGATCCTACGTAAACTATAGAATTCAATTAACTAGCTCTATACTTTTTCTTTATCTAATTAAATTTTATTTTAACGATGATATTCATAGAATTACTTTTTGTCACACACGAAAAGTAATGTTATTAAAAATCTTATTACCTAAAATTGAATTTTTTAACTTGATTTAATAAATCATATAGAATTACTTTTTGTCAGAAACGAAAAGTAATGTTATTAAAAATCTTATTTTATCTTTATTTGTCACTCTCCTACATAATCTGGAAGATATTTTGGGATTCGGAAGTGTTTTTAGATTTATAAAACTCATTAGTCTTTTATAGATTTAACATAAGCCTATGTATTATATAATATGGATATGTTCTGAATTACATAATTCGGAAGCTAATCTCATAATCATAAAAGACTTTTGAATTATGTAATCTAGAAGTTAATCTCATATAAAAAAAAAAAGACTTTTGGATTATGTAATCCAAAAGCTAATCATGCATTTGAAAAAATACTTATAGATTACACAATCCGGAAGCTAATCTTATATCCTGAAAAAATTTATGGATTATATAATTTGGAAGTTAATCACGCATCTGAAAAAAGACTTTCAGATTATACAATTCAGAAGTTAATCTCATGTATAGAAAAAAAATTCAAATTATGTAATCCAAAAGCTAATCACAAAAGGCTTTCGAATTACATAATCCGGAAGCTAATTACGAATCTAGTATGTAATTCAAAATATTAAAGAAATATATTTTTGGAATAAAAAACTTATGGAGGTGGCACAACAACAATGGAGGTGCATAAAGAAACAGTCATAGATTCTTCATTCATCAATGAAAATTAATTATCAAGTCAAATAGGCCAAAGGTAATTTTTGAATGAGGCCCATTATAGGAAAATGGCCGAAAGAGAAGTATCTCAACACCATCGTAGCCGAATCAGAATTCATATGACTACCACAAATATCAAGGTTAAAGAAAAGTTAAATATCATTCATGTAACTGAAATGAATTATAGTTTTTTAATTGATTTATTTAAATCTGATTTTTTTTTTAACTTTTGGAATGAATTTTGAAGCTGACAATCATAGAAAACTTATAAAGAAAAGAATTTCAAATAAAATGGCAAAGAGGAAATAGTTTCATCAATAAAATAGATTTTTTTTCTTCATATTATGTAAACATTTAAATGATTTAATTTTTAAAATATGTTCTTTTTGGTAAATTTAATCATATAAAAGTGCTTTTACAAAAAATAGATTATCTAAAAACAATTTTTCACATTAGAATTTTTAAAAACTTATTTTCCTACAAATTCTTTTAATGAGTTTATTCAAACAGATTTTATCTATTTACTTTAAAATTATTTTTATTTAACTTTGGTCATTCACTTTTCATAACACAATGTATTAGATTTAACAAATCACTGTTTCATGAGATTACTTTTAAGAAGATTAAATATACAAAATTTAATATAATTTAAAATTATTTAGTATTTTATCAATTAATCAATGTTATCTTTACATTAGTAAATGTTAAAATATAATTAAATATTAAATAAAAAATCTTCTAACCTATATATAAATGAAACCATAAAATTAATAAATTTCGACAGGTCCACGCCCAAATATTTAGCAAAATTGTTATTAATCAACATGTGAATTTTCTGGTAAAATATGCTAACCTTTTGATGCAACTTTTTAATTCTTCATTTTACTCAAAGTCAAACTTTGATGAATACCATTAACAATAAAAATTTAAATAAATATTTGCATATATAATGATTAAAAAATAATAATTCAACGGTTAATTCTTTTTTCAAATTTTGTATTTTATAAACAACTATTAAGGTTTAGTAGAGAGGACAAAGAATGATATAGAGAAAATTAATTAGTTATGTTTGTTTGGTTGAGAGAGAGAAAAAATAGAGAGACTCCTTTACTATTTATTATCCAAAATTCTATCAAAATTACATAATTTTTAAAACACTTCCTTTCTGCTTCTCACTTTCTTTTTTATTTTACGAAATAAAATTCATAACTACTTTGATGCTTAGGATTTTTGAATTGAAAAAAAAAAAACATAAAGAGGTGTTCAACTCATATACAAAATAGAGAAAATCTATAAAGGAGCCTAGAACATAACCTTAGGAAGACTACCTATTTCTTTCTACTATTCCTAAAATATAAATTATACAACTCTCAATAATCTTCATCCAATAAGTTATGTACATACCCCTCCTTTGTTTTTAAGCTTCGACCCTTCATAACTTTTGATCACATACAATCTGGATGCGCACCAAGATAGTTCATAGTTCATGTGCTTCTTTTGGGTAGGATTATATTCATCGAAATATAGATTTCTGTTGAAAATTTATTTCGATAACAGGTGTCTTGATAAGTCCAACAAACATTTGTTATGATAGGTTAAAAAATGGCTATGATACCATATTATAAAGTAAACTTCAAGTATAACTCAATCTCATAAAACCAACTTATAAGGTGAGGTTTGCACCCACTTATATACTATATATTATTAAATACTCTAATCTTTAGTTGATGTAGGATCTGCAACATATGTTATAGGTTATTGGATATAAAAAGTTGTTGTCTATTTAAATAAATATTATTTATTTACTACAAGAAAAATTCAATTATTCTATGAAAGAATTACATAAGTAACTAAAAAAAACCGTAAGTAAATCAGCATTACGTATCAATTATTTATAAAACAAAATTCATATATAATATGAGCGTAGGTATTATTTATCTTTGTCCAACCATAATCGATTCTGACATTGTTCCTACACCATCCAAGATTTTATTTATACATTCTAGCTATCGTTTAATACACATCTTTGAATACAAGCACCATTCAGATAAAGCAGAAACAACCTCATCAAAATTTAGATAAAGCAGTCTAAGCTTGAGGCTAAGTTGAAATAACTTCTAAAAATCAGATGGAGTAAGTAAAAAAGGAACAAATTATGTTGTGTTTTTTAATTGGTTTTTAGTGATTATGTATTTTCTTTATAAAAAAATCAAAAAATTTAATATAATAAGAAAATATATTGTATAAATAATAAAAATATTATTATAATAAAATTATTTGCTCATATTTTTTTAACTAAACGCTTATTTCTACTCTATTTCTCATATATTTTTCTTGCTGCCTTTTCTTTCTGATTGTTTCTTCTTTGGCGAACAGAACATTAATTTTATTTAATTTTATGTACTTTCACCATTTTCTTTTTCTTCACAAAAGAAATGTAAAAACTTACTGTATGGGCCGACCTTATTTGATTATATGTTGCCTAGAACGTCCCTGCCAACTTTATTTGACTGAAAAGTTTGTTATCTCAGATAAAGGATTCATATAATCATGTCACTATATGTCGGTACTAGTCGTTTCTGTTGTCAAATCTTGAATTTCGAGCTAACAATGATTTGATGAGTGTAGAGTTGTAGATTCTAGTGCCTCGAAAACCGTGAATTTTTTCTCTCTGATCTAGGAGAATCTGAGGCTAAAAGCTAACGCGTTTATGATTTGGTAGTGAGAAATGAATCAACTAATGTAGACTTCAAATATCACTCTCACCCACTTAAGACACATGCTAGGAAGAAGCCCTAGCAAAATGCCAGAAAGTTGGCCCAAAAGTGTGGGGTAGACAAAAGAACAGCTCCTAAAGTATAGTTTGGATAGAGTCATTATTATACAAGAAACGAAAGAAGTACAGAAGCATATACGAAGTGATGAAGCTGCAATGGAATGCTGCAAGAAGTTACTCAAAATAGAGACGAACACATGACCCGAATTGGAAGTTCCTAGACACACTTTTTGACTTTTTAATCTGTTTCTTTTTGCCAAGGCATCCACACGTGTAGTAGTATTTTCTGGTTGATGTATTATGATGTTACGGGGTGGGTGGAGGGTCAGATCCACATCCAAGTATGCATTTTGAACAGGCTGTTAAATGATGTTTAACTCCCATGCACATACTTAGAACCTGCTCAAAAATGGGCTCTGATCAAATCCTCGTGCCAAAAATGCAACAAAAAGTGTCGTGTCATGAGGCCGAATTCTATACTCAATTATTGCACTCACGGTTTATAGGCTGCGAAAATTATTGCAATTATATGGATCCGGATTTAATTTAATGATATGGCAGTGTCAAATCCACATTATATCACAAATGAGATTGTTGATGATGTTGGGAGACATCGAAGGCCGTGTTTCATTTTCAAAACAAAAAACGTACGATTCCGTTAGCTGGGTTTTTTGACCTATTTGGTTGATAGAAAATATTGGGTTTTAGTGACAAGTGGAGATTGTGAATTCAGGCATGCTTCTGCCTTCGTATCAATATCAGTGTAACAAAATTACTTCAAGCCTGTCCTATCCTATACATAAACCAACATACATGCTTTATTTACTATGTCTATTTTCTTACTGGAACATCCATCAGTGGCATTTTCATCGCTTCGAAAGTTTACCAAAGATAATGACTTAACCTACAAAAAGAGAACTTCCTGTCATACTTTTCTTGTTCTTAACAGTTATCCCAACTTCGTTTGCCTTGAAGATCATCAAGAGTTGGATCCAGTAGAAAAAACTAGTCTCCCAAAATATCTTAAATTAAATTTCGAATTCTGTTGAAAGAGACATATGCCTACATTTCGAATAACATTGCCTTTAAAGATATCTAGGTTTTTAAGAAAGATATCTGGGTTGCTGAGCAAAAAATAAAAATAAGAGAAAGATATCTAGATGGAACACGAAGAAACAGGGAGAAAGAAAAAAACAGTGTATGAACTTAGACAAGAATATCCCGGGACACGTTTCTTGTTTTCTGAATATTGGCCAAGAATCTTAGCTAGAAGTACAGAAGTTAATCGTATTTTCAAGGCTTAATGTTAACGTACTTCATGGGGTGGGCAGTGTTTTTTTATGCACATGACAGCATCTTCTTTGGTGACTCTAACGTGACTGATATAGATTGAAATGTATCTTGGAGAAATGGGTTTAGGGCTAAAGGTTGATAACTACTTCAAAAGTAGTTTCGTTAATTTTAATGTGCATGTGCATTCCTTACTTACCCCAAGCTTCTGCCTACAATTCTAAAGTGTAACGTTGGGGTGTTTCCTTTAAGTATTTAGCAGAAACTCATCCAAAACTTTTACTGCAAAATAGGTTAACAGGGTGCAGAAACAGAATATATAACTTTGGTGGCTTCCTCAGTTTCATCAATGTTGTCCATAGTCGGTGGTCGCGGAAGTGGTGCATCATCGCCGTCCTTGAAGAATAGAAGGTCATTGAAAGTGAGGGGCGATGTGGATTAGGACACCTGGAAGGCCAATATGATCGTCAACCGATAAAGCATTGCGTAGTCGGTGGTCGCCGAAGGTATGCATCAACACCGTGACCAACATGATCGCCGGTCGGTGAATAGGCGATATCCGTGCGTGTGAAGTCGGGAATTGCCGAAGTTGTGCATCATTGTCGTCTTAGAAATGTAGTGGCGAACTCTGAGCGAGAGAATAAAATAGGGTTTGGATTTTGTAAAAGGGTTGGGATACCCCTCTTGTATCCCCTTAATTTAAATTAATTCTTTACTGAAAAAAAAAATGTTGTACATAGTTATCTCCCTTTCCTTTTTTGAAAAGCAGTAAGGTAATCGATTCTCCAGAAACCACAAAAATTCAACAATGGTGTTAATTTATTGTGGAAGAGTGAAGAAACAATGAAAAACTCTCTGGTTAAATGAAATATACTGTAGCAAGGACGCAATAGGAGTTAAAGAATTTGGGCAAAATGACATACTCTTGGGAAATGGAACTTGAAAAAGGCTAGGGTCAAAATTTAGAAGAATGCGACTGCTAAAGAAAATATGGAAAATACTTTTTTTGACAATCATTTTTTTGCAAATGACAATATTATTATTTAATTTATAAAAAAATATATTTAAGTGACTCAAAAAGCATATAATAATAAAATATATTACATAAAATTTAAATTTGTTGCATAGAATAAATTAATGAGTGTGGGAGTTTTATGTTACAGGTTAGCTTTAACAGAAAAAGAAAAGCTTTTCTGAGAACACAGTTGTGTAAACTTGGAAACTTGCAGTAGTTAAACAACTACAAAACAAGTGCTTCCAAAACATACCAGACCTACCTAATGAACAACCTATTCGACCACTCCCACTAACCAAAATTCTAACCACCAAGAAAATAAAATTTGTTATTGCTTCCTATAGGTTTCCAAACACAAACACTGCAACTCTTGACGAACAGGTGGTTCATGAGTAGCTTTTCATATGTAGTTTAGGAAGAAAGATGCTGCAACTTATGTTTTATTAAAATGTTAGCACACTTGTTTCAAAAAATTTATGTATATTTTTATATTAGTTGATTTTTGTTAAAATGACATTTTAATTTTAGACGCATTTTAATCAAATTAAGAAATAATTTAAGAAAATTTTTAATATTTTTTTTAACAAGTCTAGAGTCAGGCCTTATGAAAGTCTGATTCAAATATTTTCTTTTTATATTTTCTCATGTTTCCTCTTGTAAATAGCAAAATTTCTCATACGCCAAAGATAATCAATTCTACCCAAGATTGAGTTAACTAAGCAGGTTCTTTCAGTTCTGGGGTGTGGTGCTCCTCACGTTTTATGCTTTATTGGGTAGCTTTGTGCCATCTGATTTGCTGGTTTATGGTGCAGAAGAAGTTTGTATTTTCGTTCTGGTTTGTTGAGTTTTCTCTAATTATAGGAGGAATTTTAAGTTTGTTATCTGTTATGTTACATCTTTTAGTTTATGCTAGTTAGGCTTTGGTTTTGGTTTTGGGATGGAGGAATGTGGTAGAACCCTTGACAGTTGTTATGATTGGAGAGTGGGAGATAAGAAGGATGTCTTGTTCTGGAAAGACGTTTGGGTGGGCAACGAAGATCTGAAAAGTAAGTTTCCAAAACTCTTTTCTTTGTGTGTTAATAAAGAAAGTAGTGTAGAGTCTTGTGGGGAGTGGGTTAATGATAGATGGGAGTGAAAGCTAGTTTGGAGGAGAGGTTTGTTTGATTGGAAAGTTTGTCAAGAAGTCCAGTTGTTACTAGAAGTGCTTGGAAAGACTCCAGTATCGAATTTTGAAGATAGTCACGTTTGGAAGGTTGGTAAGGATATTGGTTTCTCGGTTAAATCTGCATATGCTCTTTTAAAAGACCCTTCTAAGGGAAATAGTATGTTTGTCTCCCTCTGGAAGACTACTGCTCTACCCTCAGCTCAGGTTACCGCTTGGAGGGTGTTGATTAATTTGATTGCAAACGAAGGTTAATCTGGAAAAGCGTGGGGTTTTGGTTGATACCAATCTTTGTAGTTTTTGCAGGTGGCAGTGGAGACGACAAAACACATGTTTTTTGAATGCAGGATTGCTTGGCGAATCTGGAATCAGTGTTATGCTTGGATGGGGATAGTGTCGGTTGATCATGTTGATCCAGGTTCCCACTTCTTCCATTTTAATCTGATTAATGCTCTTGTCCAAGTTAATGTTGTTTGGAATAGTGTTTGAATTGCTATAGTTAGTGAAATTTGGAAGAACAGGAATAAACATATTTTTTAAGGTGGAGTGATCGATCTTTCGGAAGTGTTCACCTTGGCACAGTTAAGGGCTTGGTCTTGGATAACTTCAAAATCTTCTGCTAGTTTTTCTTACTCTGAATGGTGCATAGATATGTGACTTGTATGTTTTCAATTAAGTGAGCTTTTGTAAGGTTTGCTCCTTTAGTTGGGTTGTTTGTAGTTCTAAGTTAGTGAGGGTTAGGTTGTTTAGAAGAGGTGTGAGAATTTATTGTATTATGGTTTGTATAAGGGTTGGGACACCCCTTAAGTGGTTCATATTTATTTATTATTTTTTGCTAATAAAAAAAAAGAAAAAGCTTTGGTTTTGGTTTTTGTAAAAAATTCAAACCCTCCAAATGCGTTTCCTTTAATTTAATTATCATAAATATATGAAATCTATTTAATATAAAAAATTATTAAATAATAATTACATTTTAGAAAAAAATAATTAATTATTATATTGATTAAAATATATATTATTTTAAAAATTAAAAAATTATTAATATATAAAATGATTTCTATTATTAAAAAAATTTACAAAATAATTTCTAAGTTGGTAAGTTGGTATATAAGTTAATTATAAAGGTTTTAATTACTAATATTTTAAATTCTAAAGATTAATATAAACTAATTTATAATATAAAGTACTCATTAACTAAAACATTTATAATAAGTTAGATATCAATTTAAAAACAATTTTATAATTTTTTTATTAATAATATAAATTACTTTACGTTCCATTAATTATTTTAATTTATGAAATTATTTCTAATTTAGTTCGACAGTAATAAATTATTTTAGTATCTAAAATTAATTTATATTTAATTATTATTTTTTAAATGATTCTAAAATATATAAAACAATATAAATATTAAATATTCCATAACTCAAATAGTATCACAGATTACAGAAAATTTAAATATATTTTTTCCGTCTAAAATAATTTTTAAAAATAAAACTATGACATAATACCAAACTTTAAAATAGACAATACAAAAATCTACTGTAATTAATGTCAGGTCAAAATAAAAAATTTAACAAAATTCTTACTTAAAAAAATCGTCCTAAACTAAAATGTGATATTTTATGTATATTTAATATTAGTTATATTATACGCAAAATTCTAATTTATTATTTTAAGAAAAAAAATAGTATATTTATTAGTAGATTATTACTATAATGATATTTAGATCCTATTTTAATCAAGTTGAAAAACAATTTACCTTACAACAAAATTCATTTAATGTAAATCCGATGCAATTAGATAAATACCTTACATTTATTATATCTTATAGCTAATGTAGAATGTGTATGATGGTTTTGGTGTAAGACTTCTGAAATGTGTTCATATCTATCACTCCTGTAATTTACTCTCTATCGTGAACTTTATATACATAACTTGGATTTTGGAAATGGGTTGGAATAATTTAAATATTTTTTGCTAATAAGATTATAGAATGTATTTTTTTTATATTTGATCTATTTATTATGTTTGCTCTTATAAATAACAAAATTTCTCATACAGTTCGACAATCAGTCCTACCAAATATAGATTTATATGTACGTGAAATCAATTCTAAAATATCTAAAACAATGACACTAAATTTTAACAGCACATTTTCACTTCAGAAAAATCCTAAACTGAATATACAAAAGCACTTTAAAGATCGTATAGTCTCTATCTCTTTTGTGCATTAGCTTTCGTTGTTGACCCTCCTTTTCTCTTTTCAGAAAATGTTTGTTGTTGCTGGTTTATTGTACAGCATTTTGTGTTGAATCTATTTCAGCAGTTGAGTCCAATACTTTATGTTCAGTTTTGTAGCAAAATCACATTGACGCGGCAAGGAGAAGACTATTAAATAATTTTGAAAGAAATAGGGAAATATGTGGTGGGTGAGAGTGTTTTAGAAGTATGTAAGTATGAAAGAGATGAGTGAGAGACACTGTGTTATGCAAGTGTTAGGAGCAATAAATTGGACAAGATCTTTCATTGAAGAATGAGTGAAAGTGTGTGTTTCTCCCTTCGTGTGCTAAAATGCTTCGAAAGGAACAGTAATAATTAAAAAAAAGTCTCCTCTTGATGAGCATTTGCATGACATTCAACATTAGTAAGAATCTTTTCTGCACTGAGAAGATTAGGAATTGAGAGTGGTGGGATCATTGTCATAACTAGCTAGGATAATGTTTGAGCTTCTAGGGACATTGTTTGTCTATTACATTTCATACCTTTCCACAAGTCATTTTCTCCTTTTCCATTATTTCCTTACTTTTCTTTCAATTCATCCCAAGATTGCATGCTTTCAGTTTCTATTTGATTGTGCCTTGTGATTAGGTAGATACAATTTTTAACAAGAAACACTAAATTCAATACACTTTTTCTTCACCATAAGCATCATTCTTAAATAACAATGGACCCGCCAAGTTGAAGCTTGAGGTTGAAGTGAATGATCAAACATTACAAGAAAACAAGCTATAAGCTATTAGCTTCCAAATATTTGCGTGGGCCAGCAACGGACACTAATATCATCGGCTAAAATGACACAAAACTCACGCAAAATAACATTCGACGCAAAACGGATACACTTATGAATTTAATTTTTTTTTAAAAAAAATTCAGTTTGCGTCGGCCGCGACCCACGCATGTTTCAGGTGCCCCACATTAATAATAATAAGTATAATAAAAATCATATTATAATAAAAGAATTTGTTTGGTGTAGTGGTTAAAACTTCTTTGATACCGGGAGGATCTGAGTTTGAGTCTTGCATTTGGGTTCAAGTCTTGCATGTGTCTAACATTAAATTTGCATTACATACAATTTTTTTTTTCCATCCCTTTATGCGTCGGCCTTGGCCCACGCTATTGCTTCCAAGATTCAACGAAAATCTGACGCATAAGCGTCTGTTTTTTGCCCACGCTAGATCCTTGTTTTCTTGTAGTGAAATAACAGCATGGAGGTTTTTTTTATTTTTATTTTTTATAATGGCATTATTAAATTCAATAAAATCTATGTATTTGCTTAGATTAACACATTAAATAACTTTTTGAATGCCGACAATTTATTTATAAAATGAGGATGTATTTTGTTAACTCTGATTTATTAAGGACATCAAATATGTGATAGTGATTTGATGCTTCAAGTTTCTCCTTTGCAAATAATTAAGCGTTTTCTTCAAATCATATTATACTGTCAGTGCTATAAATGCATTTGAGACACTGAGTATCTATATAGATATATAACTCAAATATGCGTAGAAAATATTTGTGGACTAATTAATTTTAATTAATAACACTATCAGGCTAACTTATATCTTACTTTTTAAATCATAAGATTAAAACAACATTATGTTTAAATAAATCCTTTGTTTAGAAAATTAAAAAAAAAAGACAACTAATAACAACAATAATATATAATGAAAAAATAATGATAACCGTAATAACAGAATTAATTCATTATTTAAAATAAAAAATGAAGAAAGAAGGAAATAAATATAACATGACACTAGGAGTATTCTATTACGCTAATGTCCTTGCTTATAACTATATATCTACAACATATTTTTTTTTATCAGCATAATGTTCATTCCATATTTTCTGGTAATTTGGACCAACGAGTTAGTTTTTTTTTTATCGATAAGATAAAATAAATAAATATGAATCAATTTAGAGATGACTCAATCCTTATATAAACCATAACACAATAAATCTCCACACTCTTTTCAAACAACCTAACACTCACAAACTTAGAACTATAAACAGTTCAACTAAAAGAACAAACCTTACAAAAGCTCCCTTAATTGAAAACATAAAAGCCAAAGGATATATGCACCATTCACAGTAAGAAAAACAATTAATATTCAAAGTTAATATATAAACATAATATTATATTCTTTTTTATCAGAAAAAATAAAATAAATTAATAGAAATATTTTAGGAGTGTTTCAACCTTATTAAAATATCGTTTGTTATTAATTTGATAAACTCAATTTCTCTTTACCGAGATATATCAAGTTGACATCAGTTGTATACAAACTTCTTACATCTCAGATACATATGTTAAAATAACTACTCTTGATTAATAACAAGGCTTTTGCAATTCCTTTCATTAAGCAATAATTGATTACGTTAATCTATCAAATTTTATTTTCTCTCTCTTTCTAATCTCTTCCAAACTCGTTGTCACAACGAATACTTATTTCATGCTCTGCATATTTATTATATACTTTTATATACTGCAGTTAAAGTATTAAGATAGGCATATTTTTAATTTGGAATTCTAAGAGAAGGGTGTACAATGTCAAATTGAAATTATATTTAAAAAAAATAAATTTAATAATACATACCATTTCTTAAAATAACTAAAAAAAAAGAAATTAAGTAATCATCAAGTGAACGTATGTTTTTTTAATAAGGTTTATCTGGATATCATTCTAAGAAAGTTTACATAGCTTATAGTTTACCTTTTTTTTTCGAATGATATATAGTACAATGAGGCTTCTTTAGAACTTCCTTTCCAAACATTATGTCGGGTTGGCTTAGGACAAAGGTGCCATAACATTTATTATACGATGAAATTTTATCGTTTTTCGTGAATAGTAGAATAATATATTGTGTCCTCTTGTGTATACTGAAATATGATACAATCACATAGATAGCGATTGACAGAGACTCTGTATTATCATTATATTGGCGTTAACATTGTACCCTTTGATTTTTATGCAGTCGAATGCCGTAAAAGTGTCATATATGGCTACGATATACACAAGTTCATTTCAACATATATACTTACGCACCATAGAAATGCGAAACAACTCACTCGTCGATCATTCCGAGACAAAGGGGATTTTTGGATATCCTATCTCAATCAAGCTTTAACTTTGTTATTTTGTGATCACTCAGGATAAGAGGACAAAATAAAAACCAACAACGAAGGGAGAAGGAGGACAAATTCATAATACTCTCTTTTGTTTACCCTTCGTGGCTAGCATTTTGTACCGTGTCGAACTCATGACCTACAAAGATATATTCTATATATCCATGCACATATATTGCTTTCTGTTATTATGAAAAAAGTGCAATGGAACTGATTACTATAGAATGTGTCCTGAGTATTAGAGTTGGCTCGTTTCTAATTATCTTAGATTCATTCCCCATTTTTTTGATTCTTTGGTGTTACTTGATTAGTCCTTTTGGAGAAAGAAAGAAGCTAGAACAGTGTTGTAGATATGTAGCATTTGTGATGACAGATGGCAGGGAAGAGCATGCTTGAAAGCTGTAGGGCAGAAGTGTTCATATATCTTCCTTCTTCTTCATCTTTACTTTGTTGATTCCCATCAAGCATCTTTCAATTCTGGGAGCACACTTGTTAAACACTAACTGTTGTTCCCAAACAGAACGCGTATGCATGCATGTCAAAACTTTACTTTATTCATGCTTTAAGTTACTCGCATTCTACAAGAGACAAATCAATAAATCTTCGCAAAAACAGCACGTGTTTACTTTATAACTTTAAGCTCGAGCAATCATTTCTTCGATCCTATTTATAGCTAGTGAAACACCTTCGTATATTTGTGTCTCACAAAAATAGGGTTTTTTTTTTAAGTTTATAGTTTGTCATATACACGTGTGATTTCGTAAAGAGATTTACAATTTTCATACTAATTTTGTTTTTGTCCTATAGGGTTCTATCTTAAAGAATATATTATTTCTCATTAAGTGGCTGGAAAATGATATATTGGTTAATGCACCAAACCCTAGAAAGAAAAATACATTATCGATATCATATGATGCACCACTAAAATGCAGAGTCGTCAGCATAGTTGTTCAAAAGAGTGATATATTTAAGTTTTAAAATATGGTAATACAATAAGAACGTTGTTCATGTATATGGATAATATATTTTACATTTGGTTAATAATATTTTCAATTGATCTCAGACAAGTAATGATCGATCCACCGAGGGTTTTAACAAAACCCCGTTGGCTTGAATGTTATATTGATAATATACTACAAGTTGTGTTCTCAAGCATTTACAAATGTCAGGCACAAGAAGTCCTATATAGTAACCTTATAAATTGATAATGATATCTATTAATTAAAATATAGATAATTTGATAGTGATGAAAGGCCTATAAATCACTGTCATACAGTTACTGAACTGATAAGAACTGATACTATACTTTTATATTATAACCTTTGGAAATATATTCTATGCATGCTTGATGTAGACCAAGATGCTCGTGGAAGCGTTGGAAAATCATTACTCATACCCTCTTTTTTCACTTTTCTTTTTATTTGGGATGCAAAGGCAAGACTTTACTAAAGGTGATTTTGACCATACAATTGAATTGTTAAACATATAAATAAGTAACGTTTCCTTTTGTCTAAATTTTCAAGGATTTCCCAGATTTAGTACAAGCAAATATTTGTAAAATTCTCTATACTCCAAAGGGGAGGTAGGGGAATTAAAAGCAAAAGTGCTTAAGAACAAAGGATGTATTTTTTTTTTTTAAATATGCCCTTAATATGGGTCCACTTTAACTTTAAAAATATGGGGTGGTGAGTGGGAGTATAAAGGCAAGCTGTGTGTTATATATTGGTTGGAATCATGTGAGATGAAGAAGACACAGGGGTTATTCAAGAGTATTGCCCTCACCTTTTTATTTTCTAACCTTTTGTCTCTTTTTCTAGATTCCCCCAATAAACACTTAGCATAAGAATATGGTGGGTAATTGTTTGGTTAATTTTATAGTCGGAGAAAGTTGTGTGTTGAGCCGTTAAGGTGTTTTTTTTTTATATTATGAAAAAGATGATAAGTATGGTTGAATTGGAAAAGTTTGTGTATGTATGAAGTTGCGAGGAATGGTTGAAAATGATGAGAAGGCAGATGTAGGAAAAGAAGTAGGTTGAATTGAATAAAATCATGTGTTGGTGTTTCTTGCGCTGGGTTGGGCTCCCTCACCCGCTGGATCTTGAATAGACGGTGATTGAGAATGCATTAAGTGGATGAAACGGACATATCCCTGTTATATTTATATTAATAAATGTACATAGTGGAGTACATGTTAGAATGACATTTTCATGGTGGGAAGGAGGCAGAGTTTAGCCAACTCCAACCCCAAATCCAATCCTAGATCAGGAGAAAACCGAAAACAAAAACATAATTTCAAAACTTTTTTGTAGGTAAGTTTATAATTAAATAATAATAATATGATTTATAAAAAAAGAAATAGAATATAAATGTATTATTTTTTTAAATAGGAAAAAGTGTCCTACCAAAACGCCATTCTCTTCTAGGGCCCCCACTAGCAGTAGTGGGGCATGGGACTTATACTCCCCTTCTCATCACACATCAATCACTAACTGTGATCAAATTCAACCTTTTAAATTGGACCCACCAAATACCCCTAGTTTCAAATCCATCATCCTCTCCTTGATGCACAGCCCAGGCGCACCACAAACTATCAGTACGGAACGCCACCTAAAAGTTAATTAGAATAAAACCCATTCATCTTTCTTCTTTCATCTTTAACATCTTCAACTTTTCATACTAGTTTACAGTTACCCCACACCACATCCACTTCAAACCTTCTTCCACGCCTCCCAGTTGCTTCTCATCACTACTACATATTGCTACTTCAAACTCCAAGTTTTCACTTCCACATCATTGCCTCAGATTAAAAAACCCATAACTTTGACTTAATTCAGTTACTTAACTTCCTTCGGAGTCAATGTGAACTGTTGACTCCCACTCAGTGCCTTCCATCTCTTACAGTATGCTTCACTTCTTCCCCATTAACTTATTCTCTCTCCTCCTTCCAACAGTGTCACTTTCTCCCCGGATAAAAACAAAACTTGCTTCAAATTTGTTTTAAAACTATTTTTTTTTTCTTCAATATCACAAACTTTTTCAACTATTACAGAATCGGAGCTACAGTCGCCAACTAGTAACGAGATTTTCAATGCAGAAAAGATAGCGCAACTTGCTAGAATTTTCAGGCTATGTACTACGACAGAATCGAGGGGTACACTCGTCAACTGTTTCTTGTCATGCTATATACACTTTTCAACCAAAATTTACTATCAACTGGACACAACAGAATTAGAAAAAAAGAAGACTTGTAATGCATTATTGTTTTTTTAACATTGATAGTGACAGCAGCTTATCGACCTAGGTTTTTTCTTCAGATTTTTCTCCTAATGATTATTATTAATCACAGAGCCAGTGCCTGGCACAATTTGTGTGCAGTAAGAAGATCATAGTTTATGCGCCAAAATAAAAAAATATATAATTCCGTCACATCAGTATCTAATTTAACAAGCATTTCCCGAGTGCAACGGTTATACTGTAGGTCCACAACGTTAGCCAACAGAGCTAGGATCGTATATGCTATGCTCCATTAGCAACATATTTAATTAATTTATACAGAATACACTTAAGTATTCTTGATACTGATGTAACCCTAAAGATTAAAGAACCCTCCAATTAAAGAAATACATTCATATTTCAATATAACCTGTCAAGAAGTTAAACAGAATATATATTATATAGTGTTAAAAAAAAGTATGAACGACCTGAACTCAAATAAAACACTCGGTTTAGTCATATATCTTCTGCTTGTGTGTTATCTAATATATACTAACAAATATCCCCAATTCCTTTTCTATAGAATGGCATTCTTTAATAATAAAAGTTAATTATTGAGTTGATATATCATTAATGTTATTAAATATCAATATCGAAAGACGATTTGCTTATTAACACAGTCGGGCTCAATTCTACAAACTCTTTTAACTTTAGACGTAAATCAATGAGACGAAAGCCCGGCCCATGATGCTACACCACATATAGTAAAACATTTACTACTACGAATGACATGACCTGAAATATATACATAAATAATGGTGAGGCCTTTTGTGTATAGATTCTCACTTCCTCTCCCTAATGGGTTGCTGCCATTGCTACCGACGGCGAAGAAACAGCCGCAATTACGTCTTTCGGGGACACGATTCCGGCGGGGACGTGCGTTTTCTTTTCCCCGTAAAGGAAATTGTGGAGGATGAGCAAGCTCTTAGCGAGAACGTGGTCGTGCCAGACGTCGTGGGAGCGGAGAAAAACCTCAGTGGCGTCGAGGCGGTGCATGCTCCGTTTCCACAACCCGTGGAGGCGGTGAATTTTTTGAATCTGACGGCTGGCGAGCGTGCAGTTGTTGATCTTGATCCTGGCAATGGCAGCCTCCAGAAGCCTCTTTGTAGTTGTCTCGTCCTCGGTTCCAGAAGCTTCAGCGCGTAGGAAGTCGTCGAATTCGGGCACCCCAATGGCCCTTCGGATCCCTCTGGTGTAATCGGCGCGAGGATCGAAGAAGTCGCGAACCTCGTTGACTTGACCGGCGTCGATCATGCGGTCCACACGTGCCTGAAGAGAGGAATGGAGCACGGGGAGAGACACGTCAACCCAGAGGAAACAGCACTGGTACCTTAACCTAAACTCCGCGTGGTGATTCACGAGCGCGTCCAAGTAAGAATTGGAGCCTCCAGCAATGATGGGTAAGCCATTCCTTTCCACAATGGAATCGATTGCGGAAGTCGCGTGGCGACAGAAGTCGCTGGCACTGAAATTTATATTAGGGTCAACAGTGCCAAGCAGGTGATGTGGGACCCCATCACACTCTTCTTCGGTGACCTTGTTCGTGGTGATGTCGAGGCCCTTGTACACTTGCATTTTGTCGGAGTTTACTATCTCCGCTGGTATGAAGTGTTTTGCCAGGTCTATGGCCAACTTCGTCTTGCCGGTACCCGTGGCCCCCATTATCACGACCACCTTGTCCTTACTCCGATGAGGAAACAACGACTCCATCATTAGTCCCTTTTGGAAACTTACTAGGGGCAGCTCTTGCTTGCAGGCACAGGCTGATATTGAGATCTTCATTTTTTAATCACAACCTGCAACAGTTGACCAAACCTTTCCTTTTTAATTCACTTCGCGTAATCCATAACACCTCATACTACCATTAATTTATAAACAATTTGTTACCACAATTCTTTTTCAATTTAACCCAACCAAATGGATAACTAACGCAATTAAACTTATATGTATGAAAACTAGGAGCTTTATCTGAAAGGATATAATTAAGGGAATACTATTAAGGAGGAAATGAAAGATGTTAAGTTCAGAAACAGAGTGGTTAAAGCAGGGGACAAGCAAAGTAACGAAGGTATATACTAAAAATGAAAAGAAATAAAAATTTACAGTAATCCAAATCAAATTTAGATGGACCACGGTAAGAGTACGTACCGTCAGTGTCAAAGACGCGGCGAGCGGTGGAAAAAATGAGTGTAAAGGAGCAGTGTTGTGCACACAGCTTAGTGAAGGAGGAGGAAGAGTAGCTGGTGATTTTGGTATGTTGAATATGAAATGGTGTGGGAGGAATAGGAGGGTGTTGTTGTGTGAAGGAGGTTGAATAGAATTAGAATAGAAGGTTTGTTTGGGGGAGCGATGGATGGATGGATTAGTGAGTAGATTTTCTGACATTTGAAATGAATGCCCTGCTATTTATAACGTTGAATATGACCCACCACTACTATTAAAATATTTTTTTATATCATTTAATTATAAATTTATTTTTTATTACAAATATTTATTTTTAAATCCATCACATCAGAAACTACTATATATAAGTCAAGAGTTATCAATTATGATTTTCTATTTATAATTCATAGGAGATAAGAAGTTAATGAGTTGGTAAATGAACACGTAAAGAGCACTATTAGTATTAGTTTTAGTATGAGTGTTGGAACCTTCATGCGTAAACTCACTCACTCCTGGTCCACAGAGCCGGACCCAAGCAAAGCAACCAAAAAGAAAAACAAATCATGTATCTATAAGCTTTTTTCTATTAGCTTTTTCTACGCCTTTAATTATTCATTTCTCAGAAAATAAATATTCATTTTGCTTTATAAATTAACATTTTAATTCTTTAATGTTTCATATTGCTCTTAATATTCATCATAATTTATAAACAGCCCTTTCCCTCAATCGGAGTGCTAATATCACAATTTTACTTTTTTACTGATTAAACCAAAAGTCTTAGAAGTGAACAAAGAAAAACGGCCAAGAAAAGCTGCCAAGGGTGTGTAAGAGATTAAAAAACCTTAGCGCAGACATTTGGTTGTACATAAACACCACCACCAAGGACCTATCATTACCTACCAAACTCAAGGCTGTCAAAAAGTTTCTCTGCATACAGAAACCGACTGATGTTGAAGAATCAGCCGATGAGTTGTGGTTAGGGGTGAAATGCCACTCGAACCCAGAGCTAGCTGGTTCTCCCCGAAATGCGTTGAGGCGCAGCAGTTGACTAGACATCTAGGGGTAAAGCACTGTTTCGGTGCGGGCC